>Ga0190274_10000136_pt1 | contig 49716 bp, 45 predicted proteins | sample Popmic531T_FD_133002 | JGI IMG/M metagenome (GOLD analysis project Ga0190274, IMG submission 133002) | Populus adjacent soil microbial communities from riparian zone of Yellowstone River, Montana, USA - 531 T | ecosystem: Environmental > Terrestrial > Soil > Riparian zone | place: USA: Montana...
GATGACCGATGACCGATGACCGATGACCGATGACCGATGACCGATGACCGATGACCGATGACCGATGACCGATGACCGATGACCGATGACCGATGACCCTTCGACAAGCTCAGGGACCACTGATGACCGTACGATAAGCCATTGGGGAACATTTATCATTATTTTTTTCATATTTGCAAAAAAATAAAGCGAGCTAAAAAATGAGTGGATCAGGATTTTCAAATTTCGAAAACGAAAGTGCAGGCAATTTTATTTCTGATGTAATTACAAATGGTTACGGGATGATTGGTATTGCGCTGGACCGGATTATTGATGAACAAGATACACTCGATATCATTGCGTGCGAAGAAGCTTTAATGGCAGCTGAATTCGTGGCTGCAGCTCTTAAGTCTCCTGCCACCGATTTTCCTGAAAATGCTGCCGAATGGGTGGAGATGGATTTGCCGGAAGGAAGCGATGAGCAGAAGGAAATTGCAGAGTTGTCGGACAAAGCAGCGGAAGTGATCGATATTATAGTGACCGATTCGGAATTGAAAATTTTATGGGAAGAAACCACCTTTTTTGATCAATGGTTTCAGGCTCAGCAGGATTTGCAGAACAGGCTGCTCGGGCCCTTCGACAACTCTCTTGAAAATTGAGTGCATTGAGTGTTGGAGCTTTGTTTAATCAAGGAAACCATTACCCCCAAGCTCAGGGACCTCCCTTCGACGTTTTTATCTTAAGTGGTTTTACCTTCAGGGTATGATTTTTCTCATGTTTTATGTGATTTTTTACACATAATTTTACCACGCAATATATTAAAAATCAATATATTAAAATATTTTCAACAATCTATTTAGAATAATTCTAAATAACATACCTTTGCCGCATTATTTAAAAAACATACTCTAATCTAACCACATAACTATTTATGAAAAAAGTTTTATTGCTCAGTTTATTTATTTGTTCCGCATTATTTGCCAAAAGTCAGGACAGGGTCTTTACTTATACTTATCAATCGAATGTGCTCAATCCGGGTCAAAGGGAGCTGGAAGTTTGGAACACTTTGCGTTCAGGAAGGCAAAATTTTTACAGAGCTCTGGATACCCGTTTGGAATTTGAATTCGGAGTTGCCAAAAATCTGCAGACTGCATTTTATATAAATGCAAAATCCAGTTCAGAAGAGAAGCATACTTTCGGTGAAATGGGTGCTGAAGAAGTATCTATTGAATCAGAAATGGAGTGGAGTTTCAGTAACGAGTGGAAATACAAATTGTCGGATCCTGTGGCTGATGCTATCGGTACGGCATTGTACCTTGAAATAACTGCTGCTACCACCGAGTTTGAATTGGAAGCAAAACTGCTTCTTGATAAAAAAGTTGGCAAATCGCTTCATGCTCTGAATATTGTTGCTGAAAACGAATGGGAAACCGAGTTGGAAGCGGAAACAGAAACTGATGGTGCCACTGAATATGAAGTTGAAAATGAGTCAGAATTTAAATTTGAATTCGATTATGGATACAGTTATAACATCAATACCAACTGGAATATCGGTGTTGAAGCAGTAAATCGTAACGAAATCCACGAAAGTGAATGGAACGTTTCTGTTTTGCATATAGGTCCTGGATTTTCTTATAACAAAGGTCCGATCTGGATTAATTTCGCAGTGCTTCCACAAATCACCGGACTGATCACACCAACCAACGAACCAGCCGGATTGTATCTTGACGGATACGAAAAATTTGAAACACGTTTATTGTTTTCATATGCTTTCTAAAAGCAAATATTATTTTGCAGTTATTGTATTGTTATCGATTGCAGTGATCAGTTGTGCTCCGGCTTTGTATAAACCATTGCCGGAACAATCAACTGACGCTGCAACATATAACAAATTGGTAAAGGGAAGGGAGTTGTATGTCAGCTCTTGCGGTAGTTGTCATAACTTGTACTTACCTGAAAAATACAGCGAACAAGTGTGGGTTCACAATCTTGATGAAATGCAGGTTAGGGCTAAAATCAGTAACGAGCAAAAGAGTTTGATTTTAGCGTATTTGACAAGCGCACCGGTAAAAAAAGTGACAAGTGACAAGTGACAAGTGTAAAGTGACGAGTGGCGAGTATCGAGTGACGAGTAAAAAGTAGGGACGCATTGAATGCGTCCTAAATGAAAAAAAGTGACAAGTTGAAAATGGGGATTGAAAATTAGAAATTTCATTCCCCATTTTCAACTTTTTTTAAATCAAATCGCAGGTTCTGCGACCATAACCGGTTCGAGCCAGGCAGTGAAGTGGCGAAGGAATTTTGTTTCGCGGGTAATTTTAAATCCACCTGTTTTATCCCTGTTTTTCATTACCTCTTCAAAAACTTCAATTACATATTCGATATGGCTTTGCGTATACACACGGCGTGGAATTGCAAGTCGCACAAGATCCATTGGAGCAGCTATCAGCTTTTGGTTTTCATCATATTTTCCAAACATCAATGAGCCAATTTCCACAGCCCTGATTCCACCCTTCACATACAAATCGCAAACAAGAGCTTGTCCAGGATATTCATCAACCGGAATATGCGGAAACATTTTTCTTGCATCCACGTACACCGCATGTCCGCCTACAGGTAACATCACAGGAACACCGATTGCGGCCAGATGCTCTCCCAGGTATGCGGTGCTTTTGATTCTATAGTGCAGATAAGCTGGATCGAAAACTTCCTCCAGCCCGACTGCAATTGCTTCCATATCACGACCGGTGAGTCCGCCGTATGTGGTGAATCCTTCTGTGATGATAAGAAGGTTCTGACATTTTTCGGCAAGAGCCGCATCTTTAAGAGCGAGGAATCCACCCATATTTACAAGTGCATCTTTTTTTGCACTCATTACTGTTCCATCTGCAAGCCTGAACATTTCCATCGCAATTTCCCTGTATGATTTATCAGCACAGGATGCCTCACGGTGTTTGATGAAATATGCATTCTCAGCTACGCGGCATGAATCCAGGATAAACAATATGTTGTTGGCTTTGCAAATTGCACCTACTGCTTTTGCATTTTCAAGACTCACGGGTTGTCCGCCGCCACTGTTGTTTGTTACTGTAAGTATTACCGCACCAATATTCAAGCTACCATGTGTTGCAATCAGACCTGATAATTTTTCAGTATCCATATTTCCTTTGAAAGGAAATTCTTTTTGTGTGTCGAGTGATTCCTTAACGGGAATATCAATTGCCGTAGCTCCTGAATATTCGATGTTGGCACGGGTGGTATCGAAATGCGTGTTGCTGATAAAAATTTTACCGCGCCCACCGAGCACGCTGTACAAAATGCGTTCACCTGCGCGACCCTGGTGGGTGGGAAGTACGTGTTCAAATCCTGTCAACTCCTGAATGGCTTGTTGCATTCGTTTCCAACTTCGTGCACCTGCATAGGATTCGTCTCCCTGCATCATGGCACTCCATTGTGCGGCGCTCATGGCGGATGTGCCACTGTCGGTGAGAAAGTCAATCATCACCTGCTCTGAATCGAGTAGGAAAGGATTGTAATGTGCTTTGCGGATGAATTCAATACGCTCCGATTCAGAACTTACTTTGATCGGTTCGACCGTTTTGATTTTAAAGGGTTCGAAGATTGTTTTAAAGGCCATGAAATACTCAGTTTTAAGGTTATATTACTGAGTGCAAAAGTAAATGGTCGCATTTTCTGCCAATATGATTTACATCATGAAAGCAATCACTTTGAGCCATACCGCTCATGAAAACTTCGGTCCAGTGTTTCTCTGTCGTCGGGATGCGCGATGTTAATCAGCTCTTTGGCACGTTGTCGCAGGTTTTTCCCGAAAAGAAAAGCCACACCATATTCAGTCACCACATAATGCATGTGCGAACGTGTAGTCACTACACTGGCTCCCTCCTTTAAAAAAGGAACTATTCTTGGAATTCCTTTCGCTGTGCGTGAAGGGAGCGCAATTATCGGTTTGCCACCTTCCGACAAAGCAGCACCTCTCATAAAATCCATCTGACCACCAACACCAGAATATTGATAGGTGCCGATTGAGTCGGAACAAACTTGTCCGGCGCAATCAATTTCGATGCAACTGTTAATTGCAATAACTTTCGGGTTTTGCCTTATGATATGTGTATCGTTTACGTAATCGATATCAAGAAATGCGAAGGAAGGATTGTCATCCACATAATCATATAATTTTCGTGTGCCGGTACAAAATCCGGTAACGGTACGACCGGGATGTTTCTTTTTAAATTTGTTTGTAATGACTCCTTTTTCGATTAGTGGAATCACCCCATCTGAAAACATTTCAGTGTGAACTCCAAGGTCTTTATGAGTTGTAAGCATACTCAATACTGCATCGGGAATAGTTCCGATGCCCATTTGAAGTGTGCTCCGGTCTTCAATCAATGCGGCTACGTTTTGTCCGATTTTAATCTCACATTCATTCGGAGGACCGTGTAATGGAACTTCATGAATAGGGGAGTCGTGATAGACCAAAGCATCAATTTCACTGATGTGAATCATGCCATCTCCGTGCGTTCTCGGCATTTGCGGATTTACATGCGCGATAACTTTTTTTGCATGGTTCACAGCAGCCCTGGCTATGTCGACAGAAGTACCAAGTGAAACATACCCGTGTTTATCAGGCACAGAAACCTGCACAATTGCAACATCCAATTCAAGAATTCCCATACGGAACAGATCAGGAATTTCACTTAGAAACACCGGCAGATAATCCGCACGGCCATCCCTCACAGCTTCCCGCAAAGGAGCCGATACAAATAGCGAGTTGAGTCGAAAATTATCCTTGAACTGAGGTGCTGCAATTTTAATTTCACCAAACACACTTATTGAGACAATTTCCACATTGCTCAGTTGTTCTGCAATTTCAGCCAGGTTATTGAGCATATAAGTCGGTGTAGCGGCACTTCCGTGGACGAAGACGCGATTACTCGATTTAATTATTTTAAGAGCTTCCTCAACAGGAATATATTTTAAACCGGTATGCATAGAAATTCTTTCTGTTTGATGAAAATGTTGACTTCTGCTAAGGTAAAAAGGATTTTCGGGATCTTTGCTTTGAATTATGACGAAGTGCAAAGATACCCGGCAGATTTATTTTAGAGTTATGACTTTAATCAGTTAACTTAGATGATACAATTTACAACTTGCGCTTATGGAACACCTGAAACACGACAGTATCCGGAAAATGTTTTATGTATCAGGAGCCGTAGTTTTTACCGGTGCAATTCTTTACCTCGGAAGCCCGTTGTTTGTCCCGCTGAGTTTTGCATTGTTTATCAGTTTTATACTTCAGCCTTTTTGCAAGACACTTGAAAGTAAAGGGATGGGAAGGGTTTTGGCTATTTTAACAGGACTCATGTTACTCACATTAATTATTGGATTATTGTTTGTTGCACTTTTTACCCAGTTTCAAAAATTTACGGAGGAATGGGAATTTGTGAGTGAGAAGATTACCGGATTGCTGTACACTATAAAAAGTTTTCTGATAGCAGACCTTGGATTTACAAAAACACAGGTGGAATACTGGAGTGCCGATGTACTGAACAAGACGGCAAACAACTTATTGTTGCTGATTGAGAATACGCTTATTTCGGCGGCTGTAAACCTGGTGATGGTAGTGTTGATTCCTATATATGCATTTCTCATTTTATATTACCGTCATCATCTTGTAGAACTGCTTTTCAGTTTATTTCCGGTTAAGCAAAGGGCAAAAGTTGTCGATGTAATTGGTTTATCGATTCAAACTTATTACAACTTCGTAAAAGGAATGGCAGTGGTTTACCTGATAGTGGGTGTTTTGAATTCGGTCGGCTTAATGATACTCGGAGTGCCTCATGCTATATTATTCGGCTTCCTTACCGCAATCATGACTTTCATTCCTTACATCGGTATTATTGTGGCTTCACTTTTACCAATAACGTATGCCTGGATCACTTATAGTTCTGTCTGGTATCCGTTAGGTGTGGTAGGTATTTTTACTTTCGTACAGTACCTTGAAGCCAACGTGATTTTCCCTTGGGCAGTAAGTCAGAAATTGCAATTGAATACTCTTGTCACGCTGATAGTAATTGTGATAGGAGGAATCATCTGGGGAGCAGCCGGCATGATACTATTCATTCCCTTCGCCGCAATTTTGAAACTGATAGCTGATAGGATGGAGGGGTGGGAGGCGCTGGGGAAGTTTTTAGGAAAAAGTGAGTGACGAGTGGCGAGTAGCGAGTGAATTTTCGATGTGTTATGAAGTTTTTTGATTTGGTTAGAGATTCTAAGTGACGAGTGGCGAGTAACGAGTGACGAGTTCGCGATGCGATGCAGAAAGTGACAAGTAAAAAGTGACAAGTGACAAGTTCGCAATGCAATGCAGAAAGTGTCGAGTTGCGATATAAACCACACATTGCAGTGGAAATGGTGTAGAGACGCATTGAATGCGTCTTTACGAAAAGTTAAAAAGAAGCCCAAAAGAAACCGCCCGGTCGCTGAGCCCGCGGTCACTGAGCTTGCCGAAGTGTCGAAGCGACAATGAGCACTCGTAACGCGTCACTCGCCACTCGTAACTTTTTTAATCGTAATTGAGAAATTTATTTTTATGCGATACAATCCACCAGATAAAAATGGAAATGGTTATTGTGGCACTTGTGAGGATGCCGGTGGCGAAAAGAAAACCTTTGTAATCAGCGGGTGGTTCGATTTCATGCTTTTCGAAAAGAAGCCACGTGATGAGAACCAATAATAAAAAACTAACCACACTGAAAAGTGATCCGATAAGTTTGAGGATGAATACCGAATTGGACTTTTTATTTTCCATATACTAAAATTAGGAAAAGAAATTTAATTTTCCAAACCCTTTTCGGGGAAGTACATGAAGTGCCGGAAATAATACCAAATTTACCGGAAAAGTTGCTGATTTAACTCTGTTAGAAGTTGTAATTCAGGTTGATACGAAAATCTGTAGTCAGCGAAGCCTTTTTGTAATTAATGTATGAATTGTATTCGATCTGAGGCTGTTCCATTTGAATATACCAGAAATTCAAGGAAGGAAATAGTTTGATTTTCTGACTCAATTCGATTTCATATGCTAAACCCAAAGTGCCGGCAAAACCTTTGAATATCTCTGTCTGATCAAATTTATTGTCTTCAAATTTAACTGTTGATTTATCCGGAGTGAAATTTAAAACCCCGGCGCCGCCTCCAAGTTTCACCGACAAAGGAAAACGCTGTGACGCGGTATAGCTTGCGGCGAAAGTCACAGTGGTGCGTTTGTTATTCGGACGTTCAGAGTCTGCCACATTTTTATTGATGAGATCGTTTCCTTCAATCCAGAATGATGGACCGAATTCTATTTTAAATTTCTCATTGATTTTGTATCCGAGTGAAATGGAAAAAGTAGCGCCACCAATAGTAAATTTTTCATTGCAGTTCGTGCAAGGGTTGTTTGAAATTCCATAACCTACACCTGCTGAAAAAATAAATGGTTTGTTTTCTTTCAGCTTCACAAATTCAGGTTCACCGGCAAATGATGTAGTGATGCATTGCATCAGCAACATCGCGACAAGCAACATGCGGCTGGTAATTTTCCCCGTAAGGGATGTGTATTTATGCGCCATGTTCCTTCACAATTTTATTAAGCCATTTCAACATAAATAGAATTATCAGTGCAGTTGCTAATGCAAGACAGAAATTGACCAGGAAGAAATTGGCTTTGTGCTCGTATCCATCCCACATACTTGCGAGCACACCGCTCATTTTATTTCCGATGGAAGTCGATAAGAACCAGCCACCCATCATCAATGCAGTCAAACGGGGTGGACTTAATTTTGAAACCAATGACAATGCCATAGGGCTCAAGCATAATTCACCAATTGTAATTACTCCGTAGCTACCAATGAGCCATAACATGGTGCTTTTTTCGAGCCCGTTATGACAGGCATAAGTAGCTCCGACCATGATGAGTGTTGACAATGCAGTGATAAAAAATCCATAGAATATTTTCCATGGGGTAGTAGGTTCTTTGCCACGAATTTTCAGAAATCCGAAAAATGCTACTACCAGAGGAGTGAGAAAAATTACCCAAAATGGATTCACCGACTGGAACAATTCGGTAGAAACCAGATTGACTGTTTGACCTTCTCCGGGTCGTTGTGTTTCAGGAATGTTTTTGAAATATACAGGATAGTCCCATGTTTTGATTGGTTTATCATCTGCATCACGCATCACTTTAAATTGCGCATTTGTCAACGGTACAGAATCCTTTACGTATTTTACTTCCTGTACCATTCCCAGGTTTTTCGCAGGGGTGACAAGTGCAGCAGGAACTTCACGGTTGGTATAACTTTCAGCCCAGGTTGTGAGTGCCGTTCCGTTTTGTTTAAAGATGGCCCAGAATACAATGGCAACTGCAAAAACCGCAAGCAGTGCGGCAATTGGTCTGCGATCTTCGTTATTTGATCGTACTAACAGCGACACATAAAATCCTGCTACAGGCAATGCGCCAAAAATAAATGCATCAGTACTGTCGCTGCCAAATATATTATCTGGAATAATCCATCCAATGTAACCGGCAATGAGCGCGGGCAACAACACGATTCCGAATATTTTAGAAAGTGACATATCTTCAGGATTTACCGGTTTGCGGACATCCGCGTGCGCGTAATGTTTTTGACCGATCCAGAAAATCCCAACTCCTATAAACATACCGATTCCGGCAGCCAGGAACGCATATCCCCAACCGAATTCATTTCTCAGGTAAGCGCCAAAAAAATTGCAGATAAAGGCACCCATGTTGATGCCCATGTAAAAAATATTGTAGCCCGAATCTTTCAGTCCTTTGTATTGAGGGTCGTTGTACACATTCCCCAGCATTGTGGAAATATTTGGTTTGAAGAAACCGTTTCCAATAATTATCATAAGCAAGGACGTGTAAAAAGCCGTCATCCCCGGAAGGGAAAGCCCTGCATAACCCAATCCCATTAAGATACCTCCTCCGGTAATTGACCATTTATAACCTAAAACACGATCGGCAAGAAGCCCTCCGATGAATGGGGTTAAGTAGACCAGCGCTATGAAAGTTCCGAAAATATCGGAAGCTTCCTTACGGTCGAGACCCATTCCACCCTTTTGAGTGTCAGTCATATACAGGAAAAATATGCCGAGCATCAAATAAAATCCGAAACGTTCCCACATCTCAGATAAAAACAGATAAGGCAGTGCCTTAGGGTGTTTTCCAGTCATACAGTCAAATGATCAATGAGCAGGCAAATTAGCGAAAGTTCACATACCCACGCCGAATCAGGTAAAAATATTACCAGCCTATTACTTCCACCAATCCGGCTATCAAAAGGATCACGCCGATGGACGTCATACTATACATGACATAGTGAATCGAAATTCCTGAATGATAAAAAATAACGGTCAGGATGAAACCGGTTATGAGCATTAAGGAACCGATGGCACCCAGCAAAAATCCCCGTTTACGGCGCTTCAGATACGACAGCGACTTGATTTGGCTGATGATGGTATCAACAGTCAGTTCATCGGCACCTGAGGCAGCTAAATGAGTTCTGATGGTCTCAAATTCCTTTCCTTCTTCTACCAATTGGTTAGCCTGAGTCAGGTATTGTTCAATATTATTTGTTGGTTCCATTGGTTTAGGATGTTGTTGTGAATGCTAAATCAATTTCACCTGGTAAGTGATGGAACGAAAAATAGGAATTAATTCACGGAATACAAAATTCCGGAAGACCTAACAAAAGTGAATCGCTAAATCTAATATTACTTTTTCCTGAGCCAGGCCGGTTTAGCCTTTACAATTTTGCGGTATATTTTACAATCCTCATGGTGAGCTCCTCCGAGATAACCTGTGCTCATCAGGAATTCGTTCACAATTTCACCACCTGTGAACCTGAAAGTTTTCTTGAAAAGCGCAACCCATTCCTGTTTTGATTTTGGATGATGATGGTCGAGCCAGGCCAGGAATGAACCATGTTCTTTTTGCAACCTGAGAATAGTTTTCGCATTTTCGATGGCTGCATTTATTTTAAGCCTGTTCCTGATGATACCTGCATCCTCCATTAGTCTCAGGAAATCTTTTTCACCATAACCAGCCACTTTCTTTATGCTGAAATTGTGATACGCTTTCCTGAAGTTGGGTTCCTTTTTCAGGATGGTGGTCCAGCTAAGTCCAGCCTGGTTGATTTCGAGAATCAACCTGCAAAACAATTCATCGTCGGAGGCGATAGGAAATCCATACTGGAAATCGTGATAAAAACGGTGTACCGGCTGATCGCCTTCTTTCATGGTGGCTATAGCCTGGCAATACGAACTCATAAAGTTTATGTTTAGACTGAAATACCGGTGTTTCAGAGGTTCAAATATCTGATTTTAATATTTAAATCAACTTGTTTATTATCGATTTCAGGTACTGATAGCTTAATCATTTCGTTTAATTTCCGGAATGCTGTGATAAAATGAGAAATTATTCAGATTTTTGGACTTCACGTAATGTTTTCAGACTTGCTGCTAACAAGAACAAATAAAAATTGTTAAACATCCATGAACCTCAGTAATTTTTCTTCCGGCTCCAGAAGGGCCACGAAAGTATTTTTGGTATTTTTTGTGGTGATTGGGCTGGGACTTTTACTCAACTCATCTTTTATGCCTGTACAGAACAGTGGCATGAAAGTATTTGCACCTTCAAAGGACTTCAGTTTTCTGAAACGGTTTTCATGTGTATCAGATCTTTTCGATAAGGACCAATGGCATAATAACAAAGGCCGTTCATTTGATGAAGATGGTGTGCATCTTACCAATTCAAAAAAGCATCCGGTGAATTCATGTCATTATGCTTTGTTTTGTTTTGATGAATTTAAGATTACCGGCGACAGCACATTTCACAAGGCCTTCATGGCGCAAGTCAAATATTTGCTTGATTCGACACTTTACAATGAAATTGACAACGACAAAATCGGTTATCCATACAACATCACTTTTCATGATTTAAAAGCACCCTGGTATTCTGCACTGGCACAGTCAGAAGCAATTTCGGTGCTGATTCGTTATTATGCACTGACCGGGGATGACGCGGTGCTTCCGGTAATTACCAAGTTAAAAAATTTCATGGTTGCATCACAGGATCATGGCTGCGGTACCATGAGTATTACACCTGAAGGAAATGTTTGGTATGAAGAATATCCCAATTCCAAACAGGAGCGCCAGGTGCTGAATGGTTTTTTTCTTGCCATTGTGGCATTGCATGAATATTCCAACCTGTTTCCGGGAGATATTGAAACAAGGCTGCAATGTGACGCTGCAATTAAAACCGTGAAGGAGTCTTTTACTTTTTATGATACCGGTACCTGGTTGAAATATAACAGGGGAGACGGGCGGCAGGTAGCCAATGGATATATGAAGTGGCAGGTTCTGGAAATGAAATTGCTTTATGCAATTACCGGTGATGAGTATTTCAAAAACCTGATGATGCTTGTTTCGACTTACTGCTACGACAAACCATATGAAACACCAGGTTGCAAACTGGCAGAGTATGATTTTTCAATACCGTTGATTGCCGGTAAAAATGATATGCTGGAACCTGTAGGAAAAAGCAAGCAAATTCCAATGAGTACAAACCATGCAGTAGTCAATACTTTGTTCAGAACAAATCCAATCGAAATGGGGAAAGTAATTGATAACAATGCAAACACTTATGCAAAATTAAGGTACACCGACACACTTGAAAGCAAAATATTTCATATAACCTTTGACCTGAAAGAAAAAACAGAGGTAGGTAGTTTTAGTGTTTCCTATGCAGGACTCGATTCCTTAACCAAACCTACAGTATCATTTTTTTATAAGGATTCTGTTACCCAGAAAAAGTTGACGAAGGTAAACATTGTTTCATCTGTAAAGGATGTGAGGGGAGTAACTTACAGAATCAATAAAATCAAAGGGAAATCGTTTTCAGTTATTTTTGAAAACATAAAAGCATTTGATTCAATCCTGGTTTCGAACATTTCATTGTTTGAACCGGAAGTTCAGGATGCATCGGATTTTGTGCATTATTTATCGCCTGTTTATAAATCAGGTGATTCGGAAGCGTCTTTAAATTTTGAATACAGGAATATGAACAAAGTAATCATCTTCCAGAAAAGTGCGAAAGATGAGAAAACTCTGAATTCAGAAAAGTGGGATCCATTGAATGTGTATACAAAATTACCGTTGAAGATTCTGAATCCTAAAGGTAAATTCTATCGTTTTCTGATTGTTTGTGAACCACAGAAGACATCTGCATCGATAGGGAAGCTGACCTTTACACAATAACTTTCTTCCGGAATTTCCCGGTTTTTTTTATTGTTCACGCAGCATTACAACTTCTGTTTCCGCCAATCCTTTCAGTTTGTCTTCCTTCTTTATTCCTTCCAGGATTTCGATATTGATACCGTCGGACAAGCCGGTTTTTACAATTCGTTTCTCATACTTCTGAGGACCGCTTTCAATTTCCACGTAAGTGGAATCACCTGAAATAGTAAGAAGACTTTCCTTGATAGCCAATACACTGTCGCGACGTTCAAGAACGATGTCGGCGTTTGCACTGTAACCTGCCCTGATAAAATAATCGGTGTTCAGAGTTACATCCGCTTTAATCTGAAATTGAATTGCACCATTTTCTTCAACTCCTTTCGGAGAAATGTAAGTCAGCTTTGCATTGAATTCCTTATTCTCAATAGCACCGATTTTAAGGATCAGGTCCATGCCCGCTTTAATTTTACCAACTTCGGATTCATCCACTTTACCTTCAAAAATCATTTCACCCATATCAGCAACGGAAGCAATCGTGGTGCCTTCGTTGAACGTGTTGGACTCAATTACTGAATTGCCTTCCTTAACAGGAACATCGAGAACCATTCCTGTAATTGTAGAGCGCACAAGTGTGTTGGTGATGTTGCCCATTTTTTTATTGGAACCTTCCTTAATAAGAGCCAGGTTATTTTCGGAAGATTCCAGTTCTTCTTCAGCAGATTGAAAATTCAACTGTGCGGTTTGGAATTCGGTTTCAGGAATTACTTTTTGTTCGTATAAATTTTTGCTGCGGTCGTAGTCGCGTTTCGCATTTTCAAATGTGATTTTAGCCCGGTTCACACGACTTTCAGCGTTGTTCAGATTTACCATGTCAGGGATGATTTTCACACGTGCAATCACATCGCCCTCTTTTACAAATTTACCGGCTTCCACAAATAGCTTCTCTATAATACCTGAGACTTTTGCCTTGATTGCAATTTCTTTTCTGGGTACTACAGAACCGGTGGCAACTGTTTTCTTAATGATATTTGTCACAAGCGGTGCTTCAGTTTTGTAGACCAATGGCTTGGCTTCCGATTTCTGATACAGGAAATAAAGAGTCCATCCAAAAAGGAAGACAAAACCGATTCCAAGGACAATTTTTACTATTTTTTTCATAATCAACGATTGTTATTTATTCACTTCTAAGTGCTTCTATTGGTTTTATTTTTAATGCGCGTGCTGCAGGAATAAGTCCGGCCAATGCACCGGAAAAAATCAGAATGCCAAGGGCCTTCAATGCAATTCCAAGATCCACTTCGGGGTTCATGAACATTCCGCCTTCATCACCTGATGATGCAATTGCGGTTGATATTAATTCGAGAAGTCCGACTCCCATTACCAATCCAAAATATCCTGCCAAAGTGGTAAGCACAATTGATTCAAGAATGATTTGTTTTATAATATCAGATGGGGGAGCCCCGATGGCCCTGCGGATGCCGATTTCATTTGTACGTTCTTTGATGATGATGAGCATGATGTTGCTGACTCCGATCACACCGGCGAAAAGAGTTCCGATTCCCACAATCCATACCAGCATATCAATGCCATAAAACAAGCCGTTCATTTTATCGAATTCCTTTTCTAAATTAAAGTGGCCGATTGCCTGGCGGTCTTCGGGGTGAATGGAATGACGTTCTTTAAGCAATGCAATTACTTTGTCCTCAACCACCGATGCCTTGTAACCCGGTTTTGATGTAATCGCAAACCATCCCACTATATCACCATAGTTAAAAGCGCTCTGGAATGTGCTGAACGGAACAAATATGGTGCTAGCATCTTCTTCACCGCGATCGCTGCTCTGGTTGCTTTTAAACACACCTACCACCTGAAAAAATACGCCGTTGATTTCAATGTTTTTTCCGATTGGTGAAACTGAATCTCCGAACAACACATTTTTCGCCATTGATCCGATGACTGTTATTTTTCGTTTTTCAATTTCATCGAGTTGATTCATCACTCTTCCTTCGGTGATGGAATAACTTTGAATCTTAAAAATTTCAGGATAATCGCCGTAGATAGAAAATGAACCTGTTTTCAATCCGTAATTCACATTGTTATTTCCACCGTAATTGCCAAGCTGATTCCGTGGTGCGACTATTCCTGCCTCTGGTACATTTTCTCTGATCGCGGCAATGTCTGAATTGTTATAATTGAAATTCCTGCCTTGTTTAAATCCTTTGTAAGGCATACTGGTTCGCTGCGTCCAGGTGAAAAAACTGTTTGTTGCAAAATCCTTGAATCCCTGAGTAACACCATTCTTTAACCCGTTACCGGAACCCAACATTATTATCAACATAAAAATACCCCAGAATACCCCAAAAGCAGTCAGGAACGTTCGCATTTTATTCTTGCTTAACGTACTGTATATTTCCTGCCACCTGTCTCTGTCGAACATTTTGGGTTGTTGTGTTTTGAGTTGTTGGGTTGTGAGTTGTTGGGTTTTGAGTTGTTGTGTTGTTGAGTTGTGAGTTGTTGGGTTTTGAGTTGTGAGTTGTGAGTTGTGAGTTGTGAGTTGTTGGGTTGTTGGGTTTTGAGTTGTTGTGTTGTTGAGTTTTGGGTTGTTGGGTTGTTGGGTTGATGAGTTAATGAGTTAATGTGAGAATTGCTGTCTTAATGTTAACCGTTGACTGCCGACTGCCAACTGCCGACTGGCAACTCCTTATTCATCACGCAAAGCCACCACGGGATTTATTCTGCTTGCTTTCCTTGCGGGGATGAAACCTGCGATTGTACCGGCGAATATCAGTACCATAGTCGCGGAGATTGCTACACCGAGATTCACTTCAGGTTTATCGAAGAATTCACTTCGCGGCATGTTTGTAGAAACGAGTTCGAGCAAACCAACACCTGCAATCAATCCGAGGTATCCGGCAACAGCGGTAATGAATACTGACTCCTGGATAATCAAACCAACTATGGATCCGGGAGTAGCACCAAGCGCTTTGCGGATTCCAATTTCCTTCGTTCTTTCCTTCACCACAATCATCATAATATTACTCACACCCACAATGCCGGCTATGATGGTTCCGATTCCGATCACCCATATGAAGAGACGGATGTTACCCATCATGTTTAGCATTTTTTCATACTCCTCATAATTATTCCAGATAGAAACCGCATTTTCATCAGTTTTATCGAACTTATGTTTGTTAGCCAGATTCGCTGTGATATTCGTAACTATTTGTTTTGATTCTTCCACTGTGGCATCACCGGTAGTGAGCAGAATCTGACGAATGTTTTCATTTCCGTTAAAAGCTTTTTGGGCAGTTGTGATTGGAAGGTACAGCATCCTGTTTTCGTAATCGCCTTCTTCATCTTCAAAAACACCCACAACAAGGAAAGCGATACCATTCACTTTAATGTATTTCCCCAATGGATCTTCATCTTTGCCAAAAAGTTGTTCTTTGACAAGCGTTCCAATACAGGTTACTTTTTTATATTCCTCGAGATCTGAATTGTTGATATAACGTCCTTCATGAATTACTGTATTCTCCAGGTACGCATGATCGGGATGAACTGAGCGTATTTCAAAAGCTCCAAATTTGTTTTTGTACGAAGTAGTATTGGTGCCGCGAATAAAAAAGCGTGATGAGATGTGATCGATTTTTGGAGTGCTTGCTTTCACCATATCAAAATCGCTGTTCTTTAGCTGGATATCTCTGCCGGGTTGAAAACCTGCATAAGCGATAGATGTGGAACCGCCTCTGATAAAAATAGAATTGGTTGCAGAACTCCTGAATTGATTTTTTACACCGTTTTCAAGTCCGTAACCAGAACCAAGCAAAATGATGAGCATGAAAATACCCCATGCCACACTGAAGCCGGTGAGTATAGTCCTCAGTTTATTTTTACTGATGGTGTTAAAAATTTCCTGCCACTTATCGGGATCGAACATAGGAAGAAAATTAAACTGTGATTGTTTCCGTTTCTGTATCTGTAACGATAACTCCGTCTTTAATTCTGATGATGCGGTCGGTAAGTGCGGCTACATCTTTTTCGTGAGTAACCACCACCATGGTCATGCCTTCTTTGTGTACTTCCTGGAACAATTGCATGACTTCCATCGAAGTTACTGAATCGAGTGCGCCGGTTGGTTCATCTGCCAGGATCATACTTGGTTTTGAAATAAGTGCCCTTGCAATTGCTACTCGCTGTTTCTGGCCACCGCTCATTTCAGAGGGTAAATGCTCCGCCCAGGCTTTCAGACCGACCCTGTCGAGGTATTCCATTGCGATTTTATTCCGCTCTTTTCTTCCAACACCTTGATAATAAAGTGGTAAAGACACATTTTCCATGGCGTTTTTGAACGAAAGCAGGTTGAAAGATTGAAATACGAAACCAATAAACTGGTTGCGGTATTGAGCTGCTTTGCTTTGGGAAAGGTTCTTAATGAGAGTGCCGGCCAAAGTGTACTCACCTGATTCATAGTCATCAAGAATGCCAAGAATATTCAGGAGTGTTGATTTTCCGGACCCTGAAGAACCCATAATTGATACAAATTCACCTTTATCAATTTGCATATTGACCCCTTTCAGGACATGCAGTTGGTTATTGCCAATCTGGTACGACTTATTTATGTTTTTGAGGCTGATCATATAATTGCAACAAAATTAATAAAGGCAACATGGCAAACTATATTGTGCTTCATGTAATTGACCACATGAAGTGGTAGGTATTATTCTACAAAATTAAAGACTGAAAAGCCATTTTTCATCATTCATTTGAGATTAGTGATGGTCATCAACGTTTTTAACTTTTATATAATCTAACTTTAATCCAGAAAAAGCAGGTGTATTACAGGACGATTCGTTTAAAAGGTAATAATTCTGTAATAATTGGTAAGATTTAACTTGCGTATCTTGAAATAAGTCATATATTTGAAATCCTAAATCAAATTATATCAAATGAAAGCAACAAAATTGATTGCAGTTATTGCGTTTGCAGCCTTTGGCTTCGGAGTTGAAGGTGCCTTTGCTCAGGGAAATGATCAAACGGAACAAACTGCTCCTCCGGTATCCACAGACGAGAGTACTACCCCCGCTTCCGGAGAAGAAACTCAACCTTACAATGAAACTGTTACAATCGATAGCGGAACTCCTGCTTCAGGAGGAGGCTCATCAGATGCAGGAATCAGTGCTCAACCTGAACGTAAGGAAAAACTAAGAGTATACTCTGGTAAGCACGATGGTAACAACGTTATTTCTGACCCCAGATAATCTTACATTTAAAAATATAAAACCGGGCTGGTCCCGGTTTTTTTGTGCCTTTACTTTTTCGGATATGGTCGCAGCAATATTAACATTGATCTCATACAACGTTGATTGTTAGCGTTCTGAATGAATTGTTCTGAATTTTCGCCTTAAAGCATTCATTCATTTCTATTATCCAACACTGACTCAATATTTGCCCTTCTAAACTTGCAGATAGATTTTATCTTTGTAGCTTCCCTGAACCAAAATCTAAATCCGAGTTTATGAGATTACAAGTAGCATTGCTGTCATTAGGTTTATCAGTTGTTTGCAGTCCGGTGTTTTCACAGGAGCGACATGATAAAGGATCATTCATTAACGCCGAAAACAAATATTACCAGGAGATTCAGAAAGGCACTGAGTTGTTCAAGTCGCCACCACCAGCATCACCTACGCTTAGTTTTAAAATGGATTTTTCGACAATGGACTTACCAAAATCAGCGGATGAATTCAATAAGGTTTGGGCAGGAGCACCGGTATCTCAGGGCGCTACGAATACCTGCTGGAGTTTTTCAACGAGCTCGTTTTTTGAGTCGGAAGTAAAGCGAATTACAGGTTCCGAAGTTCGGTTATCGGAATTATACATTGTGTATTATGAATACATCGAAAAAACAAGGGAATATGTGAAGACCCGCGGAACATCTGCTTTCGGGGAAGGTTCGGAATCGAATGCGGTTACCCGGATGATGAAAAAATACGGAATAGTACCATACCAGGATTATACAGGTTACCTGGTGGGCCAGAAGTTCCTGGACCATGCAACCATGTTTACTGAAATGGAAAGCTATTTGAAAAATGTGAAATCAACTGCTGCATGGAATGAAACGGAAGTGATTGCCACTATTTGTTCAATCATGGATCATTACATTGGCAAAGTGCCGGATTCGGTAACAATCAATGGTAAAAAAATGACGCCAAAGGAATACATGACCAATGTGCTTAAACTGAATCCTGATGATTATATGGAGTTCATGTCGCTGAAAGCAAAACCATACTGGACAATAGCAGAATATGACGTGCCTGACAACTGGTGGAATTCTGAAGATTACCACAACGTTCCGCTTGATGATTTTATGGCGATAATAAAAAGTTCATTGAAGAAAGGATTTTCAATTGCAATCGGTGGTGATGTAAGTGAATCTGGAATTCTCGGAACCAAAGGTGTGGCTGTTATCCCAACTTATGACATTCCATCAGCTTACATTGATGAAAATGCAAGGCAGATGCGATTTTCCAACGGATCAACTACCGATGATCACGGTGTGCATATGGTAGGTTGGGTCGACAAGCCAAACGGAACCTGGTTTCTTATCAAAGATTCCGGCAGCGGTGCGCATAATAATCCTGTGAGCGAAGGCTATTACTATTATCATGAGGATTATGTCAAATTGAAAATGATGTCGTTCACAATTCATAAGGATGCCGTGAAAGAGATCCTTGCAAAATTCACAAAAAAATAATTTTCCTGTTTGGAAATAAAAATCAATATCATGAAAATCAAAAGAAATTTAATCCTGATTGTACTTTTAGCGATCGTGCCCGGAGCAAAACTTTTTGCACAAACAACAAAGGCGCCTGCATCATGCAAAATGTACCTCGATAATAAAATGATTGCTGAACCTACAGTTGAAAATGCGATCAGCTGGTGTGAACTTGAACCACCGACTGTGCAGTGTGACGACGGCATGATTTACAAACTGGAATCATTTGCGATCAGTTACATGACCTTGAAGCCTTTCATGAGCCAGGATTTCGGAATTGGTGAAGGTGGCTTCCCGATCAAAGCTAAAATGGCAGTTAAAAATGGCAAGCCGGGTGATACTATTGTGTTGAAGCAAGTCACTTACACCGACAGTACCGGTGTGAAACAAATATTGCCTGTTATTTCTGTGAAATTTAAATAGCATTTGGCTGCTGCAGCGAAAAGCTTTTACAAATTTCTCACCACACTGAATCCTGATCTGGATTTGGAGAGTGGAATTTCAGTCATCAATCCATATCACCAGTCTGAAGTAAAAAAAGTATTAAAACAGTTTTGCGATACTTATTATGGCGAAAACAAAACCAGGATTTTAATTCTTGGAATTAACCCCGGGCGTTTTGGCGCAGGAGTCACCGGAATTCCATTTACTGATCCGGTGGAACTGGAACAAAAATGTGGTATCGCAAATTCATTTCAGAAGAAGCAGGAATTATCGAGTCGTTTCATTTATGAAATGATCACGGCATTCGGTGGAGCTGAAAAATTTTACAATCGTTTTTTACTCAGCGCCGTTTGTCCGCTTGGCTTTTTGCAGGGAACTACCAACTATAATTACTACGATTCCACTGCTTTGTTGAAGAAGTCAGGTGATTTTATCCGTATGTCGCTGCAGGAACAGGCTTCATGGAACATTTCCAAATCGGTTGTAATATCACTGGGAAAAAAGAACGCCTCCTGTTTGGAGGCGTTCAACAATGAATTAAAAATATTCGAAAAGGTAATTACATTTGAACATCCCCGTTACATCATGCAATATAAACTTAAGTCGAAAAGTAAATTCATTGAAAGTTATTGTGACGTACTAAATCAGTTTTAATTGCAGAGATGTTCAAATCGATTTGTCAGAAGGTGTCAAGGTCAATTGGCCGGATCATTCCAAACCATTTCAGTGTGGTTTGACCCAGTTCACCGGCATCCACATGGATAAGGTAAACACCACTTGCTATCGGAATGCCTTTTTGATTTTTCAAATCCCAATCCACTGATGTTTCAGTATTGGAGGAGGATTGATTCACCACGGAGCCTTCTGAATTATCACCAGGTACATCTCTTTTTATTTTCCTTACCAGCGTTCCGCTTTGTGTATATATGGATATGGTACACCTGGAAGGAAGATTTACAATCTTGATGCGATTGTCGAGCTGATTATTTTCGTACGATGAGAACGCATAATATGGATTCGGAACCACATTTATCATTGTGAGTGCATCCTGGGCTATGGCCGGAATATTATTAGCCGCCGCCAGTGTGCTGCTTCCAAATTCATAAAGAGGGTTAAAGTTATTCGAAGGTGCTTCGGTTGTAACTGTGCCTCCTCCTGTGAAGACGCTGTTTACTGCTATAAAGGATGCACCGGGGGTGTCATAGGTTATTCCATCATGAATTACAGGGGTAGAGGCTATATAATATGTTGTTCCTGCAGTAAGCGCATCATTGATTGTAAGTGTTTGTTCCGCAGCGTATGGGCGGAATATTTTACAGACCCTTAGCCGCACCTTAACATCGGATGGGATTTCCTCAGGCAAATTCAGATTCGTGAAATCATTTGCCACAAGGGGAATGTTACACCACATTCCATTCTTCCACACTGAACGTTTATCGGTGGCGTTTCCTGACGACAGTTTGGAATAAATATAACTTGCAGAATCGTATAGGGGCACATCGGTAGCTTCATCACCGTTATGACCGAATATGTAAATGAAGTGCATCCCGCCAAGGACAGGTACTCCATTCTCGTCATAAATACGTGAAGATGGATTGAATTTCATATCACGTGAATTATCGTCGGTGAAAATGGAATTTTCTCCAAACGCGATGTTCAGCCTTTCACCCGTTTCCACATTATACGCATAACCCGGGAACCAGCTCAAACCTGTGGCACCTACTGAAGCATCTGGCAAACCATCTTTTCCTATTGAAGGTGAGTTGCGCAATTCAAACTGACGGGCATTTCCAATTGTATTTGAAACAATGGAACCGGTTTCAATAACCGCGCAACGGGTCCACTTCGACTGATCGGAAGTTAAAACAACATCCACACTTGAAATACCGGTATTGGTAACTCCGTTTGGTGATAGCGAAATCAGCACTTCACCAACACTTGCCCATTTCGGACCGTTCAATCCTTTCGAAGCCAGTTTAAAAGGTGCCCAGGTGCCATTAATCACGCGTTCATACACCTCATTATCATCGAGTTTATTATAATCGCCGGTGGCGGTGCCGCTTCGTATCCAATCTTCAGCTGGCTTGTTTATATCATCCACATCCTGAACCGCGGACAACCATTTCTTGCTGATATCCGCAAACTCAAGTGTTGCTTCAAGAAATCCATTGGTAGGATCCAGTGAATCACCCGGTTCAATGGTAGTGTTTGCCCTTGCAGTCAACCCCCATTCAGGATACACCTGTTCATTCGGTTGGAAGTAAGGATAATCGGAAGAAATTGTGTTAGCACTGTTCAGGTCGGTGGTGTTGTAGTGATCAGAGCTTCCGGTTCCTTCGAATTGAATCTGATATTTTGAATTAACCACAATTACAGGATCAAAAACTTTAACCTTCACAGGTGCACGAAGTGGTTCATAGGAAGCTTTGAAAGATCTGTAATAGGGGGGAGACAAAATTTCATTCACAGTGGCTTCAGTAAAGTCGAGCACCATTCCACCATTTCCCTGGCCTTCAATTCGTGTAAGAACAGGTCCTTCTCCCCAATGACTATTCAATGCCTGCCCATGATTTTCGGGAGCGTAATGGTGTGGAATTGCGGAGTAGGTTTTTATGTTGTTCCTCCCGCCAAGGTAAGGTTTCTTTTGTCCGTCGAAAGAAGCAGGGTCATTTGGATTGTAAGCTTTATAACGGTTGTATGCATACGAAACAATGGTGTAGTAATAAGTTTTATGATTGATAAGAGATGAATTACCTGTGGCGAACAGATCGATTTTAATTTCAAAGCTATGATTGATTCCGGCATTGGCACCGTTCACTTTTTCGATAGGGATATTCGCGTTCAGGGCAGGATCGTATTCAAAATTCACTAATTGCCCTACACTATCTTTGATATCACATTGTGCAAGCAACCTGATTCTGTTTTCATCACCAATGTCTGCAACAGAAGCATTGGCATCTGCCAGCTGGTAAATCTGGTATCCCTGGAAATCAAAATATGTAAGTGAGTCATCAACTCCGGCAATTGTTGGATCCGGTTGATGATACAATTCAACACTTTCTGTTTTTGTATTCAACAGTGTGAGGAGAATAGATTTATCAAGTTCCCTGATTGCAACTTCGGGTGCATTCGGTCCATCAATCAGTTTGAAACAATTGTCAAATAATGCCTGTGCTTTATCATCGGCAAGTTTCATAAGATCAACTGATGCGAATTGTCCGCCCTGTGAAGCACGTGCCCAAACTACACCCGTTGTAATATAATTAACAGCACCTGCCTCAAGCGAAAATTTACCAGCTGATTGCAGGAAGCGGCGATCACCCACAGGATTATTCACACTTACTTCCGACCAATCCTGACCAGGGAAAGCAGGGTCAGTAGTTCCGGGATACATATAGTTTGTAACAAGCCCATTCAGATCTCGTCCAACGCCACCAAAAGTCATTACCTGACCATCAATCCAGATTCCCTGCAGGTAGTTATAAAAGTCGGCTGTGTTTAATGGGTTACCTGTGGGGATGTTGTTTATGTTATCATAGTAAATAAATTTCGACATGATAATTTGTTCTCCAAGTATCTTGTCGCTTACAGCAATGACATTCCCTAAAGAATCTTCAACGAATGTACAATCGGTACATCCGTCTTTATCGTTATCAACCAGGTCAGTTGTATCTGCAACAGGTCCCTGGAAGAAGTCAACACCAACAGCAGGAGGATTGAATCCATAACCTGATGCAGTTCCATCTTCCGCATCACCGTTATAACAAAATCCCAGGCCACGTCCTACATCACAACCTACATAATCATCGGTTGGCTCACCAAGATCCGGATCGACCCACTGGCCAAAATAAGTATCTTTCAGCTTTGTGGAAGAACGGTTGATGATCTGGTATTTATAAAAAGTCATGCTGTTGATTTCATCGTTTGTCTGGAATGCAAACGCCTGTGCCCTTATCTCCAAACCAATTGGTAATCCACCAGTAGCGGAGTGCACATTTCCAACATCATTAAATACCCACCAGATAGTTTGATCACCGAAAAGGTATTCATTGCAAACTCGTTTATTTACTCCTGGAACAGTAGGATAATCTCCTGAAAAATTATAGCCCGGATAATCTCCGCCTTCATAGTCATAAATATCATTGTGATTCACATCCACATAAGGAGCCAGGTATGTGCCTTCATTTGAAGCAGCATCACCATTTCCTGGCCAGCTTTTAATTGCATTAGTTGCAGTTGAAGGATTATCGATGAAGTTCTGAACGTCTGTTTTTGTAACTTTCCAGAGCCTGTCGTATTCGTTACATTTTAATTGAGTGATAGATGCTGAAGTTGTATCGAGAGGTCCGCCCCAGAAGTCTGCACCGGTTTGCCTGTATGTTTGTGCTGCCAGTTTTAATTGTCCACCCTCATCCACACCTCCGATCCAAAGCGCTCCTGCATAAAGCGAATGTTTGCCGCTTCCTTTCGGTACTTCGTATTTTGGGTTTGTCGTATCCCACCACATATCGCCACCAACCAGAATTGTTGTTCGCACATTGTTGATGTCGAGATCGGCCTGGGCGACAGGAATGTTGCATTGCGATTGTGAAAATGAAAGTGTGGGTAGTGTCAATGCTGCGATTGGCAGTACCATTTTAATGAGCGTTTTCATGATCATCGGTTTGTGGGTTTTTACCTGTTCGGGGATAAAATTACCGGTCGCGCATACATGTAAACAAGTCAAGTTTATTGCATAGTAAACAGGTCTGATTTTTTTCAAAACGTGCGCTTTTGAATTTAACCCTGTTGAAAAAGATGTGTAATTATATATAAAATGGTTATTGTCAGTAAGTTAATGGCTGAATTATTACACCTCAAAAGCACCAATTGTAACAGGTCTGACTCACATTATGATGTCACAAAACCGCTCTATTTTACACAAATGTGATAGTTCGGGGATGGTGAGGGTTAGGAAAAACATTAGATGAAAATTGCGGAAAGTTGACCGATATTTATTTTTTTTTGAATATATTTGAACAGATGTCAAACTAAAATTAATCTTTAAAAAAAATATACATGATGAAAAATCTACTTATTCTATCTTTATTCCTCTTTACCGCTACCTCAGTTTCCGCACAAAATGATACTTTGTTGTATGAACCGTTTGATGTGGACCCAACAGCCAATTACGCGTTGTTCAATAGTGGCAATGATACTATTTGGGTTAATTTTGATTCCGACGCACTTCCTGATTTTAACAATCGTCCGCAGGAGTGGTTCTGGAGTGATGGCTGGATCACGACTGTTGACACATTTGATGCCAACCTTATGAGTTCATCCTGGCTAACGAATGTTACACCTCCAAACAGAAATTACCTTATCACACCACCGATTTACATTTCAGATGCAAATGCGAATTTGAGTTGGGCATCTGCTCCGCGACAAACACCGAGGTTCCTGGATGGTTATTCCGTACTGGTTTCCACTACAGATAATTTTGAAGCCAGCTTTACGGATACACTCTTTCGTGCCGCACAATTTATAGCAGGTACTGGAACGGATTTTTCAGCGTATACATTCTCACCCGGTTTTGTACATGGTATGGATGGTACATACATTCAACTTGATGACACAGGTGATTCCACGAGGTTTATTGGTGAATTAAGACCATTCTCAGTGCCACTTGCTCAGTATAGTGGCCAGACTATCTACATCTCATTTTTGCATGACTCCGATGACGATAACCTGCTTCTGATTGATGATATTCTCGTCACAGGAACTCTTACCGGTATCTCAGAAAACGCAACAACTACTGGACTCACTATTTTCCCGAATCCTGCAACCGATAAAATTGAAATCAGTTACATGCTAACTTCTACAAGTCCTGTTACTGCGGATATTTATGATGCAAAAGGAAGCCTGGTTACTTCTGTTAACATGGGAATACAAATTTCCGGTTCTCAGAAAATGGCTATTGATGTCAGCAAACTTTCACAAGGAGCTTATTCTGTAGTGCTGAATGCTAATGGAAGTAGCGTGACTTCGAAGTTTGTGAAAGATTGATTTGATTTTAATTTAATAGGCGCATCAAATCGGGACAACCTGGTTGGGTTATTTTACCACATTGATAACATAAGAGGACATAAGGGAACATAGGCCGTGGCTCGCTGCTACCAACTATGTTCCCTATGTTTTTTCTATGATTTCTATGTGTTAAATTTTTTGACGCGTATCAAGTCGGGTTAGCCGGGTCGGGTCGTTTTTACCACATAGAAAACATAAGAGGACATAAGGGAACATAGGTCAGGACTCGCTGCTACCAACTATGTTCCCTATGTTTTTTCTATGATTTCTATGTGTTAAATTTTTTGACGCGTATCAAGTCGGGTTAACCGGGTCGGGTCAATTTTAACACATAGGAAACATAAGAGTACATAAGGGAACATAGGCCAGGACTCGCTGAGACCAACTATGTTCCCTATGTTTTTTCTATGATTTCTATGTGTTAAATTTTTTGGCGCGCAACAAGTCGGGTAGATCAGGTCGGGTTATTTTTAACACATAGGAAACATAAGGAACATAAGTAAATATAGGTCAGGTGGGTTTACACTTTGACCAACTATGTTCCCTATGTTTTTTCTATGATTTCTAAGTGTTAAATTTTTTTACACCAAATTGGTATTCAAGTGTTTCGTGATTTGAAATAAACTGCTTATATTTCAGTCTTAAATAGAGTGGTTATGGAAGTCAGAACAAATTCGGCGACGGCGTATACGGGAGCGCAAAATTTTATCACAAAAGTTACTTCCAGGAACCATTCAATCGTTGCCGATGAGCCGGCCGATCACGGTGGCAGCGACCTGGGAATGACTCCTCATGATTTGCTGATTGCTGCACTCGCATCTTGCACTTCGATTACCTTAAAAATGTATGCGGATCGAAAAGGCTGGAAGTTGGATAAAATTAATGTCCAGGCTACTATTGAACGAAAAATTGAATCAGGGGTGCAAACTACCAAAGCTATTCAGATTCTGGAGTTGACAGGAGATCTTGATGATACAATGAAACAGCGGCTACTGGATGTTGGAAGCCGTTGTCCGGTTCATAAAACTCTGGCTCCAGCCATGAAAATTGAAATTCATTTGAAACCATGAAAGATATCACTAAACGCTATACAAATGGCGAAATTACAGTTGTATGGAAGCCCGGCAAATGCCAGCATTCAGGCAAATGTTTCACCGGTTTGCCCGAGGTTTTTGATCCGGAAGTCAAGCCATGGATAAAGATGGAAAACAGCACTACTGATGCGATCATAGTGCAGGTGGCGCGTTGTCCTTCGGGGGCTCTTTCTATAGAATATACTACTGAAAAAGTGAAAAGTGAAAAGTGACAAGTGGCAAGTGTAAAGTGTAAAGTGTAAAGTGAAAAGTGTAAAGTGACGAGTAGCGAGTGACGAGTGACGAGTTGTGCGATCTCCGAAGTTATTTTAAATAGTTGAAATTAGAAAAGGCGTGACAAGTGACAAGTAAAAAGTGTAAAGTGTAAAGTGTTGCGGATGGATGGATGTAGGGACGCATTGAATGCGTCCTTTCGGAATTTGACAAGTGACAAGTAACAAGTGTAAAGTGCTGCGCTGTCCGGAGATTTTCAATAGAAGTTGTTGATTGTAGTAGGTGGAGTATTATGATTTAGATATAACCTGAAATTCAGAAAATGAAAAATCCAGCGATTGTATTTTTGATGTGCCTTATATTTTCATGCACACAAAAACAGGAAGAAGTAACCTTCAATGCCGTTGGGTTGGTGGATAATCTGAAAGCGGGAAATGAAAGGTTTGTGAAAGGGCATCCTGTGCATCCTAATGAAACACTCAGTAGAATCAGGGAGTTGAAAAAGGGTCAGCATCCTTATGTGGTGTTAGTGAGCTGTTCTGATTCAAGGCTTCCTCCGGAACTGATATTTGACCAGGGGCTAGGCGATATTTTTTCTGTACGAACCGCAGGGAATATCATTGGAGATTATGAATTAGGCAGTATCGAGTATGCTGTAGAGCATCTTGATTGCAAACTGGTTGTGGTGCTGGGACATGAAAATTGTGGTGCTATTCAGGCTTATGCCTCTTCAAACCATGCATCACGTATCAGTAACCATATTCAAAATTTAATTGACCACATCGCGGCTGAAGCTGAAGAAATTAATGTTCCGGATAGTCTGAAATCAAACATTGATGTTTTGGTGAATGCCAACATAGCACATGGAGTTAATTTTTTAAGGTCATCAACTCCGGTTTTAAAACCTATGGTCGAAAATAATGAAATTGAGATTATAGGTGCCTATTACGATCTTGACAGTGGCAGAGTGTTGTTTGATAAATGACAGAAATTATAGAGTTAAAAATTCTAATTTTAAACAAATATTATCTAAATGAAAAGCATCCTTATTTTTATATTACTTCTTACAACTGTGGCCTGCGGACAAGAAAAGGTCAAACCTGAAGAACCACAAATTATCGAAGGCTGGAGAAAGCTGGAGAAACCGAATTATTTTATTCAATATCCATCTGATTGGAATGTTGATGAGAGTGGACAAATGGGAGCCAGTTTTTTTATTCTTTCTCCTTTGGAATCTGACAAAGACAATTTTAAGGAAAATATTAACCTGATGATTCAAAATTTAAAAGGACAAAATATTGACCTGGACAAATTCACTGAAATTTCAGAAGCTCAAATAAAGGCAATGGTGACGAACTCTGCAATGGTTGAAAGCAAAAGAATCAAAAATAGCAGGGGCGATTTCCATAAAATTATTTATTCCGGAGACCAGGGAATTTATCATTTGAAATTTGAACAGTATTATTGGCTAATCAATGATCAGGCGTATGTGCTTACTTTCACAAGTGAGCAGGATAAGTTTGATGATTTTTTGGCAACCGGCGAGAAAATTCTGAATTCATTCAGGATATTGGATTAGCGAAATACTTGATTTGAGTATGGACTTTATTTTGAAATATACCTCTTACAGTAATTTGGAATTATTAAAGATTATCGATAATCCCGGTGACTATCAGCCGGTTGCAGTGGATGCGGCAAAAGCTATATTTAAATCCAGGAATCTTTCTGAAACTGAGATAGCTATCGCTAAGGAAGCGCTTTCAGCATTGAATCAGGAAAAGGCAGACAAAGAATTGAGGAATAAACAACTTGAAACTAAAGTGAAAGCTTTCGGAGCTTCTGTTTTAACGACAGTAAATCCCATACAAACTGAGGTTCCCGGTATTGAAAAAACAATAAAAATTATCAGCTATTTTTTTGCTTTTGTTTTTCTTTTTTTAGTTTATATTGAATTTGCCGTAATAATGGATTTAATAGAAAATATTGCAACCGAATTTGATTTTAGCGTATTGGTTTATTTTTTTCAAATACTAATAATTCCTACTGCAGCAATTTTATTTTATAAACGCAAAAAAATTGGTTGGACCCTACTGGCAGGCTACCTATTGCTTGCTGCTTTTTTTTCTTTAGTATTTTTCATTATAGGAATCAACGTAGAGGCAACGTCGAACATTTTGTTTGAGAATGAAACGTCAGGATCAACACCTGCTGCGTTTCTGTTGACTTTAGTATTTTTTGGTGGGATACTATGGGTGATATGTAAAGAAGAAATGCGGAAAATATATACCGTGGATAAAAAATACATGTTTTTGACTTTCGGTATAGTGGTTTTATTGTCAGCGTCAGCTGCATTTGTGTTTTTTACGTAAATTTATTCGTGGACATAGAACCAGTGTTTTTACAATAACTTTTTATATTACATTTACTAAAATTATCAATAGCTACTAACTTGATTTAATTCAAAATCTATGAAAAATCTTCTTATTATCTATGCGTTTTTAGTAACTTTTTCTGCAAGTGCGCAAAGTGGACAATGGCAATTGTGTAATAAAGATTCATGCGGGTCTTTCAATTACAAATTTTGGGAGTCGCAAGGCAAATTGTTTTGCAGCTCTTGTATTTCACAGGATGGGGGCTTTACCTGGACTATGCCAACGGGAGCTATCGGGGCATATTCTTTTGAAAAAAATTCGGCAGGGTTATTTGCCGGAACAACATCAGCAATTTATTTTTCAGATGACAATGGTGTCACCTGGACGGATGTGCATAATTTCGGTACGCTGAATTTCGTGTTTGGTATGGCCAGATTAAATGACTCTATTTTTGCCGGTACAAGATCCCAGGGGATCTGGATGACACCGGACAATGGTGCTACATGGACTGCAATGAATTCTGGTCTTCCTAACGACAGTGTACATTCGCTGATGGCAGTTGGCAATTTGTTATATGCCGGAACATATGGTAACGGTGTGTATATATCAGATAATTCCGGTGTAAGCTGGACAGCTGCGAATATTGGATTGCCTGCAAATGCAATTATTCGTACCATGGCTGCGGATGCAGTAAATATTTATGCCACTACATATAGTGACTTATATTACTCCGGAAATAATGGAGTATCCTGGACTCAGGCAACAATTCCATCAACACATGTTGGTAATGTGATAGCAGTTGGAAATATTGTTTTAGCAGGAGGATATAATGATTCTGGAACAGAAGGCCTGTTTCGTTCTTTGGATCACGGGGTTACCTGGAGTCTTTTTGATATGGGTTTGCCAAATCCTTGTCAATATGTGATTAGCACCTTGTATGTTTCCCCCAATTATGTTTTTTGCGGATTAGGAGAATCAATTTCCTGTACAATTGACATTTACCGTATGGAGCTGAATGATGTAACTGCTTCCATTTCTGAAAATGTGGATCTGAATCAATTCCAGGTGGAAGCATTTCCCAATCCGTTTTCGGATGTAATAAATCTTAAAACCAATTTAAACTCAAGTGCTGATCTTTTTATTTACGATGTAATGAAACGGGAGATTATAAAACAACCTTTCACCACTTCAGTTTCAGTTAATGCATCACAACTTGAAAATGGAATTTATCTTTATGAAATCCGTAACGAAACAGGTTTGTTGTATTCAGGTAAAATGATTAAGTAATTAAATAATGTACAAGATTTATTTATTCCACAAAAATCTTTTTCGAAAAACTCCTTTCATTCTGCTGAATTCTTACCCACAACAGTTGGGATGCAAACCGGTCGACTGAAACTGTTTGAGTTCCTGATGATTTTTCGCGGTGAAATAATCTTCTGCCTGTGACATCAAAAATTTCAATGGAATAATTTGAAGACGATACCGGTGAAATACTCAGCTCGCCGTTTTGTTGTATCAATGTAAATGGTGATTCACTCTGAATTTGTTCAATGCCTGAGGTCAAACACTCAGGAGCATGCCAGTAGTTTTGATAGGAGAAACTAATAGGAGTGTTCTGCGTTTCGAAATCAGTATAGAACCAGGAACTTATATTCGATACCGTTATGGAAGGAGTTCCCATCACCAATGTAAACGGAATGAAACAATTGTTGGAAGTATTGCCGGAGGTATCTACTGGGGTAAGGAGGATGTCTGGACGGTTGTTGACCACACCTGGCGAATAATCGATGCCACAAATTATGGAGGCGGAATATGCGAGGAGGGACTTGATTTCTCCCACAGGAGAAGTATGAGTCAATGCCCATGCAACAGTTCCCAGACTGTCGGTTTTAATAAGCAATGGAATAAAACCGGTGAAATTCGTCATTGAATACTGATAACCTCCGAGATAAAAGTTGCCATTTGAAAAAACAACATCGTTTAAAAACACATTTATATCGGGTGTAGGAGAATTATAGTTGTGAAACCACTCCAGTGTTCCTGTAGCCGAAACTTTAAAAATACAGGCACTGTAATCGCCTGTACCGGGCACCAGGTAATTTCCGGTTCCAATCACTGATCCATCAGGTTGTGCGAATACACGCTTCACATCACCATAAGTGGCAAAGCCTTTTGACCATAGCAATGTTCCAGCGGCATCCAACTTAAATATTCGAAGGTCACCGGAAACACCTAAATACAAATCGCCGTTAGGGCATTCGCTTGCATCACTTCCAAACTGATTGGAAGGCCAGCCCATAGCACGTGTCCAGATAGTATCACCGGTATTTCCGTTCAGTTTGGCAATGAACGGATGACTGTTATTACTGCTTTCATAAATATTTCCAACTATAACGATATTACTATCTGCGGTTTCTTTTACACGCTTAAGTCCGTCGGAGCCGTTGTAGTTTGGATTGCCGAACGATCGTCCCCATAAAAGTGTGTAAGCAGGGGTAAGCTTCGCGATAAGCATATCAGACTTGCACATACCACTAGTGCACATAAATCCGCTACCTTCACCACCTACGACCAGGTTATTGTCGTACGTGCTCGTAAGCGCATTCATAGACCGGTATCCGCTCTTTTGCGAAGTCACGATATTACCCGAAGGCGTAAGCTGCACCAGGTTCCCGTAATTGATCACTTGTCCGCCTGATGAATTAAGCGTTCGCTCACCCCGCCCCGAAATCCAGATGTTTCCACCGGGAAGTGTAGTCATCCCAAAAACATAATCGAAATTCCCCAGGCTCTGTGTTGTATCAATGCCCATAACAACAGTAGACTGCGCCTGCAGCATCGAAACCGATGAAGCAAGCATACAAGCTGTCAAAAGGATTTTTTTAGCGAAACACATGAATACGAAATTATGAAAAATTTGGTGATTTGGTGATTTGATAATTTGATGATGGGTGAAGCACTCGCAACTCGCCATTCGTCACTTTTTTATACTACCCACAACTCATCCCTTTCAATTTTTTACTTGTCCCTCCTTCGCTATTTGGATGCACTCTGTAATATCCACCTTTTAGTATAGCTACGGAGGGCGAAGCACTCGTAACTCGTAACTCGCAACTCGTCACGTTTTTCATAACATTTTGATGTACAAATAATTACAAATTTAAAATAAATTTTTGTAACATATCTGTTCTCCGTGTATCTAAATCTCAAACCTTAAAATTCACATCCATGAAAAAGTCTCTATTCCTGATTATCGTATTAGCATTTACCGCACTTTGCTTGAATGTTTTCGGACAAGCCACTAAGTATCCTTTCGAAGTAAAAGTTTCCGGAAAGGGAATGCAATCAGTGATTCTGATTCCGGGATTTGCATGTTCCGGCGAGGTGTGGGATGCAACCAGACCTATGCTTGAAAAACAATTTACCTGTTACACACTGACTATGGCCGGGTTCGCAGGTGTGCCGGCACAGCCAAATGCTACTTTCAACAAATGGGTGGAAGGAGTTGCTGCTTTCATTCATGATAATAAGATTAACAAGCCAATTATTTTAGGTCACAGTATGGGCGGTGGAATGGCTATGGCATTAGCAGCAGAATATCCTGATTTGATTTCTAAAATTATTGTTGTGGATGCATTGCCTTGTTTATCTGCCATGAGAGATCCTGAATTCAAGTCGAATGATAAGAACGATTGCAGTGCAATGGTGACGCAGTTCACAGCTATTCCCGACGATCAGTTTTATAAAATGCAGAAGCAAAATATTTCTTCAATGCTGGCCGATACCTCAAAGCATAACGAAGTAGTAAATTGGTCTGTGAAATCGGATCGCACCACCTGTGCCTATATGTTTTGCGATTTTTCAAATACTGATTTGAGGGAAAACATTAAAAATATCAAATGTCCTTCGTTAATTTTGCTTGAGTCCTATTTTGTAAATTTGAAACCTGCGATTACAGAACAATTCAAAAAGCTGGCAACGGCAAATCTTCAATATGCTTCAAAGGGCTTGCACTTTATCATGTACGACGACAAGGAATGGTATGATACACAAATCAGGAATTTCATTGTGCAATAATTTACTTTATGAACTTTGAAGAAATTTACAACACCTACTGGCAGAAGATCTTTCGCTTGTGTATGGGTTATGTGAATGATCATGATTGGGCAAAAGACCTCGCGCAGGAGACTTTTATCACAGTGTGGCAGCAATTGCCAAAATTCCGAAATGAATCTGCTGTTGGAACCTGGGTATTCAGAATAGCGTCGAATCATTGCCTGCGACAAATTGAAAAGGAGAAACGGTATCCGAAAACCGAACTCCCTGTCAATTTAGGAGAAGAAAAGCAGCAAAACATAGAGCCACAAATTCAATTCCTGTATCAGTGTGTGGCGGAGTTACCCGAAACCGACCGTATCATTATTTCATTGGAACTGGAGGATGTCAAACAGGCGGAGATCGCCAGTATTGTCGGGCTTTCAGAGGCAAATGTAAGAGTGCGTATTCACAGAATTAAGGAAAAATTAACACAAAAATTTAAATCCCATGGACGATAACGAGGATTTCAGGGAACTATGGAAAAAGCAATCCGCGACGCCTGTATCGACGGATGAATTGTTTCAAAAAGTGAAGAAATTAAGAAGTGCATCTTACCTTAGATTGGTATTGACTACGGCTGCGTTTTCATTGACTTCAATATTTATAATCTGGATCTGGATTCATTTTGATCCGCAAATGTGGACAACCAAATACGGAATCATTTTAGTTATCCTGGCTATGGCCATTTTTGGATATAGTTACAATCGTCAGTATCCGGTTTTGAAACAACTGGAAGTATCGAAGAACAATGCCGAGTACCTGGATGGATTAATTGCGTTGAAAAGCAAACAGCAACACCTGCAATCAACCATGCTGAATCTGTATTTTGCGATGTTATTTTTAGGAATTTGTCTGTATATGGTTGAGTACACCATGAGGATGACCGCTTTCTGGGCAATTTTCACATATACTGTCACGATAGCCTGGATCGCTTTCAACTGGTTTTATATCCGGCCAAGGACTATCAGGAAGCAACAGGCAAAAATTGACGAGTTGATTGCTAAGTTCAGGGATATCAGCGGACAACTGCATCAGGATTGATTTTATTTGCAATTTTTACCTGCACTGCAGAATGGTTCCACGATTGCATAAAAGCCTGTGAATTTTGTAAATTATCTTTTGAATTGTATAACATGCAGGATATTGGAGTTGTGTAATTTTATTCTTTAATATATAGTGTTACACGACCCCAGCTATGAACATCTCAAAAAACATCTTCCTTGTCGAAGATGATGAAGACGATCAGATTTTTTTTACCGAATGTATTGACGAAATCGAAAATGCCGATTTAATAGGTGCCTCGAGCAATGGTGACGAAGCACTCCGAAAGCTTGAAAGCATCCATGTGCTGCCCGACATTATTTTCATGGATATAAACATGCCATTTATGAATGGTCTTGAATGCCTGGCAGAAATCATCAAGCATCCTCGGTTGAAAAACATACCTGTGATAATGCTTTCAACCGATACCACACAAGCCGGACTCGCTCAGAAACTTGGGGCAAAGGCTTTTCTTAAAAAATCAAGTGATTGTCAATCATTAAAAACAAAAATGGAGGAATTAATCAATCGGAATTTTGGTTCCGATGATAGCTTTGAATGCCGCACTTTTCATTTTTCCATTTTGAATAATGTGCATAATGTGAACTCAGATGCACTTGCTTTCATTGGATAAGTTTCTTACCTGATAACAGTTGTTTTTCCGGATTATTATGAAATGCCTTTATACTGTAAAAAGTGTAAATTATATAATAAATATTCGGAATTATATAACAGTATCTCCAGGTAATAGTCGGTGATTTGTAATACAATTTCAAACATTAATTTAATATCAATAAAATGAAAAAACTATTACTGGTAGCCTGTGCATTTATGGCCATTTCATTTAATTCAAAGGCTCAAACGGAAGATAAGAAATGGAATGTAGGATTGCATGGAGGCATAGAACAATACAATGGTGATCTCGGTAGAGGTTTCTATGAATACAATTCAGGTGATCCGGTTTATGGATTTGGCGGGCTTTCTATTTCCCGTTACATTGGTAATCATTTCGATTTAAACCTTATGTTTACCAAGGGTGAAATTGGATTCCGTAATGATACGGCACATTTCACTTCAGGATTTTCCAGTGTAACATTTAATGTCCGTTTCAATTTAATGGATGCGAAATTTGCATTTCGTCCTTACCTGATTGCAGGTGCAGGTGCTTTATTATTTGCAAATAATCCTACTGTACAGGATAAAAGTAAAATAGACTATGCCGTTCCTTCCTTTGGTGTTGGCTTTAACATACGGCTTAGTCCTTATGTAATGTTTAACATCCAGGAAATGGTGCTATATTCTACCAACGACAATAAGGATGGTTACACCGGTGGAAGTAACGATGCCTATTTACTTCATACGGCAGGGTTGACTTTCAATATAGGAAAAAAGCATGACGAGGATATGGATGATGTGAATGATCGTACTGATAAATGTCCTGGTACACCTTCAGGAGTTGGTGTTGATAAATCAGGATGTCCACTAGACAAAGACAAAGATGGTGTAGCTGATTATATCGATAAATGCCCTGATGTGGCTGGAACCGCAGCTTTAAAAGGTTGCCCTGATAAAGATGGAGATGGCGTTGCAGATTTTGAAGATCGCTGCCCTGACATTAGCGGACTTGCGGCATTAAAAGGTTGTCCGGATATGGATAAAGATGGTGTAGCAGATATTGATGATAAATGCCCTGATTCAAAAACGGGTTATAAAGTAGACTTAACCGGATGTGCCATGGATAACGATAAAGATGGTGTTTTGAATGAGGACGATTTATGCCCTGACTCAGTTGGAACTGTAGCATTGAAAGGATGTCCTGATACCGATGGTGACGGAGTAGCCGATAATGAAGATCGTTGTCTGACTGTGAAAGGCACGATTGCCAACAAAGGTTGTCCTGAAATGACTGTAGCCGATGTGAAGAAGATTACCCAGATTGCCAGCAAAATATTTTTTGAAACAAACAGTGCTAAGTTAAAAGTTGCATCACTTGTTCAGTTGGATGAATTGGCAGAAATTTTGAAACGTAATGAATCGGCAAATTTAATAATTGAAGGACATACCGATAACGTAGGTAATGATGATTACAACATGATTCTGTCACAGAAGCGTACTGAATCGGTAAAAACCTATCTTATGGGAAAAGGTATTATGGAATCGCGATTAACCGCTACCGGTTTTGGAGAAACCCAACCTCTTTCTGAAAACACAAACGCTACCGGCCGTGCTAAAAACAGAAGAGTGGAACTAAAAACAGCGTATTAAAAAATTAGTGTGAAGTGTAATTAAGTGAATTTGAGATTAGGGCTGTTGATTATTCAACAGCCCTTTTTGAATTTATAAGTCAGCATTTTGGATGCTTGGATACTTTTATTTAGTTTTGGAGGGCTTGAGCTGATACCGGAAGCCAATTTTTATATGTAAAAGGATTAACTGCTTGTAGCATGTTAATTGGCAATTGTATTTTGCTGAATGATATTTCAGTGGTTGATATGGTTTAAATACATTTACGTATGATGAGATTTCTGTTTTCCGGTTTGTTTATTTTTCTGACGTTATTCTCTTACTCCCAAAAATATGCTATCAAAGCCGACAGACTCATCAACGGGAAATCCAACACCGCACAGAATAACCCAATTATTATTGTTGAAAACGGTAAAATAATTGAAATCAATTTTGCAAATCATATCCAGGATTCATGTACACTTATTGATTTAACAGGTTACACACTTTTGCCTGGGTTGATTGATGCACACACCCATTTACTGATCGATGTTCCGGCAGATTATGGGAAAGAAACTTACAATTTTTCGCCTTCATTCCGGTCTTTAAGAGCAGTTGAGCATTTGAAAAGATCATTGGACAATGGTTTCACAACAATCAGGGATCTTTGTACTGAAGGCGCGGGTTTTGCGGATGTGGATCTTAGCAATGCGGTAAATCTTGGGTATATTTCAGGTCCCAGGATTGTTCCTGTCACAAAAGGTATTGCAGCAACAGGCAGGTATGCTCCCGGTCTGCGTAATCAGAACTGGGAGCTGGACCTTCCTTCAGGAACCGAGTTTGTTTCAGGATCTTCGGAATGTTTGAAAGCAGTGCGTGAACAAATATCAAGAGGTGCCAAATGGATAAAGGTATTTGTGGATTGGGGTAAGGTGTCATTCACATTTGAAGAATTGTCGACCATAGTGGAGGAGGCTAAACGATTTAATATACCGGTAGCAGCACATGCTGAATCTGCAGAAGGGATTGAGCTTGCAATCAGGGCGGGAGTGAAATCGATTGAACACGGTGATGGCTTTACTGATGCACTCATCAAAATGGCAATTGACAGCAATGTGTATTGGTGTCCTACAATTTCCTTCAACGAATCTCGAAAGGATCCTGCTGTTGCAGCGAAATACAAAATGCTTTCAAAGGCATATCAGCTAGGCATGAAAATAGTCTTGTCAACGGATGTCGGATCCGGCTATTCCTGGAAATTAAATCAAAGCAGGGAGCTGGAATTTTATGTTAAAAACGCTGGTTTCACCCCAATGGATGCCATAAAGTGCGGAACGTATAATGCAGCCAATCTTCTGGGTAGAAAAGACGATCTTGGTCAATTGGAGAAAAATTTTGTTGCTGATATAATTGCGGTTAAAGGTAATCCGCTTGATGATATTATACTTCTGCAAAGTGTAGCTTTTGTCATGAAAGATGGCAAAGTATATAAACAACCTGAAGTAAAAAAATAATTTTCAAACTTTAATTTGCACTCTTGCAGGTTCTTTTTTGCTATTATCCGGAATTTTCGTTCCTTTATTCAGTATGAAGTTAAGAGACATTGAATTAACATACGAAAATCACTTTGTGGCTATGGAGTATTATTATCTGATACTCAACCGGACGTATCTTGTAATCAAAGAAAGGGGTTATTTGATCGGCATTCAGGGTAACGGTATCGTGAGTGCGCAAGGTGGTGGTGATTTGCTTACGGAAATTGTAACATCAAGTCTTTCTATTAACGGCGACCTTGCAAATCCGTATTCTTATTTAAAAAACAAGTACCTTCAAAAAATTGCGGATTTGAATTTGCTGGATGGGAGTATTGTTGCTGCTAACAGTACAAACTTTTTAATAAGGACAATCGATATTAAATCTGTGGTGTATAATCGTAAAAAGAAATGGGGGATGGGTGATTACCCTCATGATGGAAGGGTTACTGTAGAAACATATGATAACAGGAAACGGGAATTCATTATTTTGGGTGCTCAATCCGGAAAGGATATTGCTGGTTTTATTACACAGAAATAAAGTAATTTCGAATGCGGAATTAACCTGACTTTTATGATTAGAAAATTTACATTTCTTCTTGGTATATTAATATTTTCATTGGGTTTTGTTCAAGGTCAGGATACTACATCCCTTCGAAAGCAAAAAGTGGGTATTGCAGCCATCCCAATGATTAATTATAACCGCACACAGGGAATTGTGGTGGGAGCACTCGTGTCGTATTTCTATAAAATGAACAAGAAGGATACTATCTCACCATCTTCCAGCACAGGCATCACCGGTATTTACACCGAGGAGAAAAGTTATGCATTGTTTGGTTATTCTCAGCTCTTTTTCAAGGAAGATCGCTGGAGGATACTGGCTGCAGTAGGTACAATGGATATCAATTTTCAGTTTTACCAGGAGAATCCGGTTACGGCAGTTGGTAATTTCTACGACTATTCCACCAAGGCAAATGTGTTGTTCCTCCAGGTGCAGCGGAATATTTTTAAGCGGATTTATATTGGTCCCATCGGTTCCATGGTTAAGTCGACTACTGAATTTGATTTCCCTTCCGAATCAGGAGGCGATTCTGTGAGCATCAGCAACCTGAACAACATTGGTTATATCATCAGCAACGATACGCGTGACCATGTGCAAAATCCGACTCGGGGTATGTACATCAATTTCAAGAACCAGTTTTACAGGGAATGGGTTGCCAGCGATTATGAATTTGAACGTTACACCATCACTTACAACCAATTTTTCAAGTTAAGAAAAAGCGACGAGAAACAAGTGCTGGCAATACGTGCCAATTTGAATGTAGCTGCCGGCGACGTGCCATTTGAAGGTCAGACTGTGGTGGGTGGTGATGACATCCGTGGTTATTCCCAGGGCGAATACCGCAACGACCAGGTGTATTCATTACAGGCAGAGTACCGCTGGAACTTTTACAGGAAATGGGGCGTGGTAGCCTTCGCAGGTCTGGCCAGCGCAGTCGAAAATTTCTCCGATATCCCCGACAACGACATCCTTCCCGGAGTAGGAGCAGGAGTACGTTTCAAAATGCTCCCTTCCGAAAAAATTAATATCGGTATTGATGGTGGTGTGGGTAAAGGCGATTACAGCATCACTTTTCGTATAGGCGAATCATTTGGGCGGTAGAAAATGGTCATCGGTCACCGGTCAACGGTCAGCAGTTTGCGGTAATGCAATACCATGCCTTATACTTGCTTCGCCTTCCGTAGCAATAACAGGAGGCTAAAATTACAGATTGATTATGATTGTGAATGGGGTCACTTTACACTTTACACTTGTCACTTTTCACTTTTTTATTTTTCACGCGTCACTCGCCACACTTCGAAAAAGTTTACCCTGAGTACTTCGGCTAACGCTCAGTATAAACTCGCCGAAGGGCTCAGTGCGGCGCTCGTCACTTTTTAGAGATGGAAACAAAAGTCAATAATTACTAATAAACCACCGTTGACCGTTGACTTTTTCACGCGTCACTCGCCATACGTCACTAATTTGTAGAAGCGGTCCTGCAGTTTTCCATGGCCTCACCTGTCCCGCTTTCCGTTCCGCGCCTGCTATCTAATCATATAGCATGATGTATTCGATAAATTTCCAACTTTACATAAGCATCAACCTTGTATTACTCTGGCAGGGCACTCACTGCAATCGGGGCTAGTGTCGCAGCGGTTGTGGTAATGGCAACTTTAAAATTTTTATTTGTGGGATCATAAATTGGTGGAATCGTTTCAATACCTTATTTTTACTGAGAACCGGAGCTTGTAGCGGCAGTAGAGACTATATTGGAATATTGCTGCATTTAGGTTGCGGGTATGAGTAAATTAGCGGCAACCCATAATGTATAAAATACCCTTTTAAGATTCAGATGAAAGTCAAGTTGATAATTGTTTTCATGATGTTTTTAAATTCAGCATCCGGACAAGGGAGTGCATTTTCAAATTTGTATGCACCGATTTGGTGGTCATCTGGTCCAATAAAACAATTATCTGATGGAGGTTTTGGGGTTCCAGTAGGTACATACAACACTGGTGCAGGAGATTTTGAGATTTCATTTTTAAGGATTGATTCGATTGGTAACATTGTTTGGAATAAAACATATAGTACACCACAGCATGAACAAATATGGAATTGGATTGAAACTTCTGATGGAGGTTTTGTATTTATTGGAAGTATCCATACAGTTGTTGCAACATCTCAGATTTATATTTTAAAACTAGATTCTGGAGGGAATTTAATTTGGTCCAAGAAATTCAATAATTTAATCGGTAGAGGAAATTTTATATACGAAAGAGCAAATGGTAATTTTACAATAATCGGACAAAGTTGGGCTACAAGTTTGTCTACACCTGCAGATATCATTTATTTAACAATTGATTCAACTGGAACTGTGTTAAATGCTAAATTATTTGACACATCAGAAAGTGAAGTAATCTGGGACGTATGCCATACAAATGATGGAGGTGTAATTATTAATGGAGACACCAAACATCCATGTTCAAACTCGCTGGTTCCATATCTGTTAAAAATTGATTCCCTGGGAAATATAGAATGGGAAAAAATTATAAAATTCGGTAACTGTATTGGAGGTCAAGGGGCTTCAGTAATTCAAACGGTTGATGGAAGTTACATAGCAGGCCTGCGTGGGCCATATGGAAGTATAACTTCAGTTATCAAATTTGATAGTTCAGGAAATCTAAATTGGTGCAAGTCATACACCCCTGCAGTCAATGTGGTAGTAGAATTAGAATGCATCAGAGAAATTAATGGCGATTTCATCTTTACAGATTGGATGTATGACCCATCAAACAGTAATTTGACAAGTTTTTTTACAAAAATCGATTCATCGGGTAATGTAATATGGACAAAATATTTTAGTGATCCTAATGGGATCCAATATTTTTTTGAAGAATTTACAGTCTCTTCGGATAATAGTATAGTTATGTCCGGAATTTTAAAAGATAGCACTTCTGTTAGGAAATGTTTTGTTCAAAAATTTCCTAATTATACGATTGATAATTTATGCGATATAAATTCGATTTCAAATTCAGCCACATCTAATACTGTTAATATTGATTCAGGTTTTTTCTCAACAGTAATTAGCAATATAACCACTACTGATGTTATCACCTTTGTATTTGATACAATATATTCTCCTAACTCATTATGTTTATATACTAGTCTCGATGAAATTACATCCGAAATAGAATTAAACATTTATCCAAATCCTGCAGAAACATATATTACAATTCAAGCAAAAAGAATTACTGATATTGAAATTATTAATACACTTGGAGAGCTGAGCATATTTAGGAAAATCAATTCGAATTTTCAAAATGAAATACAATTAGATATTAGCTCACTACCTTCCGGAATATATTTTGTTAGAATGGGTAATGAGGTTAGAAAATTTATTAAAGGAGGTAATTAGATCAATGAATTACAAAATATGGGTTTCCGCTATCACGCGGTTGGACGCCAGAGCCGGCCGATGTTATTTATAAAAATATTAAAGCGGTGGCCGGCCCCGTCGCCAACCGCGAAAACGTTATCCGTCATTCGTTCGCTTCGATTAAACATGTTTCTAATTTGTAAATTTATTCAAGGAACAAACAAGATTAAATTCGACAATATGGTAAAGCGACTTTTTATTTTAGGTGCGGTGTTATTTAGCTCAATCAACTTCTTATCGGCACAAATCACTTTTCAGAAAACCTTTGGCGGAACTGAGAATGATGTATGTCATTCCATTCAGCAGACTTCTGACGGAGGTTATATTCTGGCCGGATGGACTTATAGTTTTGGTGCAGGTGCTGAAGATATTTATTTAATCAAGACCAATGTTAATGGAGATTCGCTTTGGACAAAAACTTTTGGCGGAATAAATCATGAGGATGCTTTTTTCATTCAACAAACCGCAGATGGTGGATATCTTACTACCGGATATACAGTAAGTTTCGGGGCAGGAAATAATGATATTTATTTAATAAAGACTGATGCCAATGGAGATTTGCTTTGGACAAAATCCTTTGGAGGCCTAAGCTTTGATGCAGGATATGAAGTTCTGCAAACTATCGATGGGGGATATATTATTACTGGCACTATTTATAGTTCAGGTAGTAACGATGTTTGTCTAATTAAGACGGATGCGAATGGAGATTCTCTTTGGACAAAAACTTTTGGCGGAACAGGTAATGATTTGGGTAATTCCATTCAGCAAACGACAGACGGAGGATTTATTATATCCGGATTTACTTCAAGTTTCGGTGCAGGAGGTTATGATATTTATTTAATAAAGACTGATGTGAATGGAAATTTGCTTTGGACAAGAACATTTGGAGGTGCCTTAGAAGATAAAGGCAATTCCGTTCAGCAAACCACGGATGGAGGATATATTATTTGCGGATGGACTTTGAGTTTCGGTGCCGGAGCTGAAAATGTTTATTTAATTAAGACGGATATAAATGGAAATTTACTTTGGTCAAAAACCTTTGGCGGAACAATTGTTGAAGAGGGTTATTCTGTGCAGCAAACTACCGATGGTGGATATATTATTGCCGGAAATACCTTTAGTTTTAGTGCTACAGGTTCTGAGACAAATTTTTATTTAATAAAGACCGATGCAAATGGAGATTCCCTTTGGACAAAAACATTTGGCGGAGCAGATAATGATGAAGCCAATTCCGTACATCAAACTATGGATGGAGGATATATAATTGGAGGCTCTACCTATAGCTTTGGTTCGGGTTTTAGTGATTTTTATTTGGTCAAAACCGATAGTCTTGGAAACAGTGGGTGCAATGAATCCGGCACGCCAACCATTGTCACCTCACCTGCAACTCAAATGTCAAGCCCTGCATCAATAGTTGGTTCTGCCAATGTTACTGTAACTTCCCCGGCTACGGTAGTTGGCAGCGGTGGAGTTGTCAGCCCAATTTGCACAACAGTTGGTTTTAATATAATTGACTCAGACAATTCTTTTGTTATTTCACCAAATCCATCAGCGGGTAATTTTAATATTTCATTTGAAAGTACAATTGTAAATGGGAATATTGAAATATTTAACACTATTGGAGAAAAAGTTTTATCAGTAAATATTTCCAGTGAATCAAAAAAGGTAATTAATCTTGATAAAATTTCAGGAGGAATATATTTTGTTAAAGTGTTTAACGGAGAAAAGTATTCTTGCAAGAAAATTATTATTGAGCGAGATTGAAACGAGAGAAAACCAATGTGCATGTAGTCGAACGAATGGATAACTTTAAGATTGAGCAAAGAAAAAGCTACGGAGGGCGCAGAACGTAAAGGGGAAATATTTAACTTTCGTGCCTGACTGCCATCTGCAATATTAATGATCTTAGGAAAATTGAAATTTAATTGTAAACTTAATAATTAAGACTGGAATGCGGCAGGCAGGCTCCCGACACTACGGTCGGGACAGGTCCGAGCACGCCCTGCGGCATCCGGCAAAACGTATGCACAATGCCAAATAAACGAGACAAATTCGAAACTTATCAATTAATAATATGAGAATAGCTTTTACTTTATTAACGACATTATTGCTTGCATTTGGTCAAAGTAATGTTTACGGACAAAAGAAATTTGAGTTAGCAGATTATGCCAAGTTGGTAAATATTACCGACCCGCAAATTTCACCTGATGGGAAAAGCGTAGTGATTGTAGTTGCACGACCTGATTATGTCAATAACCGTTTCAATGCCGAATTGGTAATGGTTGATGTGGCTTCGCATAATAAAACAATACTCACTCAAGATAGATTTTCAGTATCAAGTCCAAGGTGGTCGCCAAATGGCGAGCAATTAGCTTTTATATCCAAAGCCGGACCAGGCAAGGATGCCCTCAATCAAATCTTTATGCTTTCGATGAATGGTGGCGAAGCAAAACAAGTGACCAAAGCGCCAAAAGGTGTTCAGCATTTTGCATGGAGTCCAAATTCTGTTGACATTGCTTATGCAGCATTAAACGAACCTAAAAACAAGGAAGAAATTGAAAAAGGATTTACAGCATTTGAAATAATGAATAATGATATGTTCGTAGGTAGCCAGCCCCAACCTGCGCATATCTGGTTGGTAAATACAAATTCATTAGAGAACAAAAGATTGACCGATGGTGATTGGAGTTTACCACAAGTAATTCCACCGAGTGCACCATCTTCTCCATTTTCCTGGTCACCTGATGGAAAAAGTATTTTGTTTGTCAAAGTGGTCACTGCATATTCTGGGGATAGGCAAAAATGCACCATTCAAATGCTAAACTTAGCGGATGGATCATACAAGTCAATAACAACAAGAATCAAATTAGAAGGCTATCCTAAATTTTCGCCAGACGGCAGTAAAATTTCTTATTGGTATAAAAATAGTGATGTAAGTGAAAGCATTAATGAACTCTGGGTTACCGATGCAAAAGGTGGAGAAGGCAAATCTATTTCTACACAATTAAACAGAGATTTGTATTTGTCAAATTGGATGCCCGACAATAAATCATTTTTAATTGGCGGACACAACGATAATAAAACATCTATGTGGAACATGGATTTAGCCGGCAAGACCACTCCAATCGATATTGGAAATATTTCTCCGGCTTGGGGTTTTTGGATGGACGCAACTGTAAGCAAAACCGGTGCAATTGCTTTTACCGGCAGCGAACCCAATAAGCCCGTTGAATTGTATTTTATGTCATCAACAACTTCAAAATTGTTGCAATTGACAGATTACAATAGTGAAGTGAGCAAAATGACCTTAGGCAAAACAGAAACAATCAGATGGGAAAATGACAGCTTGAAGCATTGCGGCATTGTAACCTATCCGGTCAATTACGAAAAAGGGAAAAAATATCCTTTGGTATTGGTAATTCATGGTGGGCCAAATGCAGCATCGGTAGAGATGTTTGCGAGATTCCCGCAAATACTGGCAAACGAAGGATATTTTGTTTTCGAACCTAACTACAGGGGAAGCGATAATTTGGGAAAGGAATATAAATTGGCTATTGTTCAAGATGCAGGTGCGGGTCCGGGACGCGATGTGATGGCAGGATTGGAAACACTAAAAGCAACTGGTATGATTGACAACGAAAAAATCGGTGTAAGCGGCTGGTCGTATGGCGGTTTTATGACGGTGTGGATGGCGGGGCATTATAGCGGTTGGAAAGCAGCAGTTGCAGGCGCAGCAGCCACAGATTGGGTAGATCAGTACGATTTGGCTGATGGCAATGTTGGTTGGGGAGGTAGGTTAGGAGGTTCTCCTTATGTAGGTGATAACATGAAAAACTATATTGCTCAATCAGCCATTACAGAGGCTAAAAACATTAAAGCACCCACACTTATTCTGGCTAATGTTGGTGACCCAAGGGTTCCCGTTACGCAATCTTATAAATTATACCACACACTGATAGACAATGGGACGGTTACAAAATTTATAGGCTGGCCAATACCAGCACACAATGCTACCGACCCAGTAACACAAATGGAAACGAGTAGGTATTGGTTGAATTGGATGAATACGTATTTGAAGTAATTGATTTAGACAGAAAAAGGCACTGTGCCAAGCTGCATACCGTAGCGGTCAGGCTAAAAAGACAGACACGATGATTAAAAAATGGTTCCAAGACATATTTGATAAAAAAGCGTCCATTGAAATTAATGAATGGAGAACTGATAATTCTATTCTTAAATTCCTTTCTTCAAACTTGGACGAAAAAGGCTATTTATCTGAAAAAGCACACGACCTTCCTGACGAGAAAAGAGATGATGACAAAATAAGATTTGCACCAGGACTTATGGATGCAATGTTCGGAGCAGACGATTCAGATGACTCTAAAAAGAGAATTGGAGAATTAACAAAACACCTTAAAAGGTTAGCTACAAAAGGCGACAATATAAGCGAACAGGAATTTTACCGACTAATCACAGAAAACGAAGGTGTGATTGGAATTATTGATGACTTTCTGCAAGCAGTTGTTAACATTTCTTTGCCTATTGAACCATACCTTTTTAATTATGCAAAAGATCTGGCTACAAGGACAGACAAAAGAAATGCAGTGAAATTTGGCATTGCAATCTTAGGTTTATGCCAAAACAAATCTGTTCTCAACGAAATAAAGATTTTAGGTTTGCACGATGAATTTACTGTTTATGCAACAATTGCCATTGGCTATTTATCCGACAATACAGAAAATGACCTTTGGGAATTAGCGAAGAAAGTTGACGGATGGGGTAAAATCCAATTGGTTGACAGATTATCACGATCTGAATTGCGTGAACCAATAAAAGATTGGCTGATTTATGAAGGCTATAAAAACAACATTATGCATGAATACTTGGCATATAATTGTGCTATTCATGGAGAACTTCATAAGAAATTAGAATCCGATGAAATAAATCACAATCTTTTCAAATCGGCTTCTGACATAATTGAAGCGCTAATTGCAATTGGTGGGCCAGCGGAAGATATAACCACTTATCCTTTTGCTTCGCAAGTCATTCAAGATTTCATAAGGCACGCTAAAAATCAAGCAACCGACATTTCGGACTTTAACGTATTACACAAAATCAAAGACTTTCTCACAGAATTACAGAATGACATTGGAGAACAAAAAGCAAATGGCTGGAATCAAGATATTATTTCAAACTGCTTAATTGAAATTGTTGAAATATTAAACAGTAGAGATTGGAAAGTTGCCGTAAACGAAGGCCTAAAGAGCAATGACAATGTAATGTACTGGAATGCCAAACACGCAGCAGATAAATTAGGAATTGATTTATGGGAAATTGTTTGGGCAAGATTACAAGAGAAGCCTTTGGATAGTGCATCTTGGTATGACGTTATACATTACAGCAAACCCAAACAATCTGATGATATCATAGACTTTGCTCTAAAACATTTGCCATTAGACGAAATGGCATCGGGACCGAGAGATTCAATGGGTTTCGGAGCGAACCACAATAAGTTTGGTAGCTTAGATTATGTAATCACATTTTTAGAAAACTTTCCAAAAAAAGGAGAGCAAATTATTCTGACGGGTCTTAAATGCCCAGTAACCAGAAACCGAAATATGGCTATTAAAGTCCTAAGCAAGTGGAAAAAAGAAAATTGGTCGCCAGAGATTGATAGAGAAATTAGAAATTTAAGCGAAGTTGAACCAAATATCGACACAAAAGAAAACATTAAACGACTTTTGAGTGGACAAGAACTTAAATAAAGCCCGAAACGCTAACAGGCCTTATTGGTAATTTAACATTTTTAACAATGATATATTAACTTTTTACAAACCTAAATGAAATTCATTTTAATATTTATTTTGCTTATTTCCATTTTTGCATCATGCATGGAGAATAAAAGCGTTTATATTAAAAATAATTCAAATAGAGCTGTTGAAATTATTTATGATGACAGATTTTATCGAAGCCAATTAGACACTACTAGGACATTGACAAAATTGATGTTAGAAAAGGACTCAACATTTTATATTGGAGCAGATTCAAGTATTTCCAGTATATGGCCTGATTTTATTCAAATAAATTCATCAGCCGACACAATAATCCTGATAGGTAGGGGTGCTATAAAATCAATGATCAATGAAACTAACAAAAATGAATTGCACATAACAATTAGATAAATTCGCGGAAAGTAAAACTACCCATACCCACCTGTTTACGCCAGGCGGACATGTTGCTTTCTAATTTTTAACTTTGGTATACCCATCCGGTGTAAACATGCAAAACGTTACCAACAATTCAAGACACACAAGACAATGCCAATAATTCGGGCGATAAACTTAACACTTCTTCTGTTTGTTTCGGTCAGGACTTTCGGACAAAATGGAAATGACACGACTCAATATTCAGAGTTTGTTGCATTAAGCAAAATTAACCGGCTTGAAACAAAATATCCTGGAATAAACGGGACTACAGTTGACGCAAAAGTCATTACCGACCTCGACTTAAAAGGTAATATAGTTGTAATAAATATTTGGTCTAAAGACTGCCTGCCTTGTCTTTATGAAATACCTGGTCTCGACAGTTTAGCAAGACAATACAAACATCAGGGGGTGACTTTCATTGCTATTTCCTACGAGTCAGAGGACTTTATAAAGGACAAGTATATTTCTCAAAACAAGTTTTCTTACGACCATTTGACATTCCCTAAAGACACTGTAATGTATAAATACTTTGGCTTTGGCTACCCATTAAACATCGTGCTTGACACTAACGGTGTAGTTAAATACTTTAAATATGGGGGCCTAGCCAACTCAAATGGCGCGGACTTAGCATACAACGACATTAAGACTATTATTGACAAATTGAGAAAATAACCGCTTGTAACATAGAGGGGCCTAAAAGCGGGGTGCATCGAAACTTCAAACTGTATCACTTCTTTCTTACTTTTGCCCTAAGCGACAATTGAGTGCATCTGATACCTGCACTTCGGCATGCCCTCAAACGTTAGCGGTAAGTTTAAATAGCCAAACAGTTATGACGGTTTTATTAATAGTTTTAATAATGTTAGTCTTATTGGCTTTTTCTTTACGTGACACTCCACCAGTCATGTATTTGACAAATAAGTATTCTAGTATTTCGACAATTAATGAAGACAAAATCTCGTCAAAATATGGAGAGCTTTTTTATTATGACCAAATTCTAAAACCTCGTTTTCTTTGGACTACAAAAACCAAGGAGTATTCTGACATTAAGCGAATAATGGCATATGAGACAGTTGACTTTGGATTGGAGAATCATTTCAAACATCTAGAAATACATTTTAAGGACAAAGACATATTGTGTTTAAATGCAAATGATAAGTCTCACCAAAAACTTGTTGACAGAATCTTGAAAGACTTAAACCGACAAGTAGTTAATTGGGAAAATGAATTGGCACCACTTGGAGACAAGGAAAAGAGAGATATACTTTATGAATAAAAGCCTGTCGCTAACAGCCAGTTGCCTCAAGCATGCCAACTATCGAAGGTTCGCAATTGATATTGCTTAATCAGGAATACTGACCTTCTGCTTGTTGGGCTA
>Ga0190274_10000137_pt1 | contig 49291 bp, 38 predicted proteins | sample Popmic531T_FD_133002 | JGI IMG/M metagenome (GOLD analysis project Ga0190274, IMG submission 133002) | Populus adjacent soil microbial communities from riparian zone of Yellowstone River, Montana, USA - 531 T | ecosystem: Environmental > Terrestrial > Soil > Riparian zone | place: USA: Montana...
CGATCAGGATTAATGCAATTAATAGTTGTGGGACCAGTATCGAACAAAAGTTTGCTATAACTTTAAATCCTTTGCCCGGGCAACCAGGTATTATAACAGGCAACAATAATGTTGTAATAGCACAAATTTTAAATTACTCAGTTAATCCAATAACCAACGCAACTGGATACAACTGGCAGTTAAGCGGGGGCGGAACAATAACAAGTGGACAGAATACACCTAATGTAACCATCAACTGGACAACTGCGGGACATTATACTTTAAGTGTGAACGGAATTAATAGCTGTGGTAGCGGCCCTGTGCAAACGCAAAACGATACAGTATCGGTGGGTACTGGTATTGTAAATCCGGATAATCAATACCAGTTAAAAATTCTGCCAAATCCAACTTCAGGAGAATTTTACCTGGTTGGAAAAGGTATGATAAATAAAACGATTAAGGTAGAGATATTCGATGCACTCGGCCACAATATTCAGAAGATAGAACAAAAAGTATCAACCAATGATTATTATAGATTGATCGATCTTCAAAAAATGGCAGATGGGATCTATTTCATCAGGATTTACATTGAAAGAAAAAACTATTTAAGATCTGTTATCAAACAGGATTGAACTTGGGTCACACAGCTGGAACTTGATTTGAAACCATAATACGATTTCAAATGAGAACAAACCTGGCAACAGCAGCGATCATCTCCCTAATTTTAACCAATGATCAATTAGCACAGGTTTTTTTGATGGATCTTTAAACACAACTTTTACTTTAACAGTAAACTCTCCCCATCCTGTTGCGGTGTAAGAGAACCTGGGATATTTTTGCAGGTTCTCGACTTTTTGGAGCGGGTATCTGAAAGTAGGATGAAGCAGGTATTCGACATACTTTATTGCATTCAATACAGCAGGATTTTCGTCCAGGTAGATCGTCCAGGAATAATATCCCTGTTTTCCTGTTTGTCTTTTCCATGAATTGTTTACCTTAAGCTTTACCTGGGCAGATACAGCTATGAACTGGAACATTAACAGAAGAGACACTATCATGCATTTTTTCTTCATGTTAATTTGCTTTTTTTAAAGGGAGTATTGGATTTAGTGGTGCAAAATTCTCTACGAGCCATGTGTCAGTCGCATTTTTTACTACCAGCTCGGTGATGAATGTACTTGTAGTAATGTCATTGATCGTAATTTTAATTTTACTCCTGTCTTCAACACCTGTCGGTATAATATCCAAAGGGAAATCCTGGTCCTTATCGAATGTCCGGTAATAAGCAGTGAACGATCTTAAGTCATTGATCGATGTGCCGGAGATGCCTTCTAAACTCAGAAAAAAACTTATCGATTTATTTTGTGCTTTTTGCATGGTGGAAATTTCCGTTTCCTTTTGCTTGACACTTACTTTTAGTGATTCATTAAGCTGGTTAAGAGCTTCATTATTTTTTTTCAAGTTTCCCAGCAGATCATTGTAGGAAAGATAGACCCAAAAGAAAATGAATATCAATCCTACCAGGACGAAGAAGGTAATGACTGAAATTTTTAATTCCGTGCCCAGGAACTTAAATTCCTGGACCTTGTCTCTTACTTTCAAACCTATTTTTGAAAAATAGGCAAACACACAAAATAGTATCAACAAAACGCCTACTATCGGCAGGATCCAATAGAGCCATTGTATCTTTTCTGAATTTACCTGGAGAAAGTACATATAAAAAAATTTAAGGACCAAATACCAATATCAACTAACATATTCTTTTTATTAAGGACGGCTTGGAATGAGATGGAATTGGCTAAGCGGCTTTCAGAAGGAAGGAAATAATGATGTAAAATACAGGGCATGGTGAACCATAACAATCCCCCAAAGGAGGTAGTTTATATCAACAAATTGTTTTACACTTCTGTATCAAAATTGATCTCAGAAAATACTGACCCCCGAATTATCTCATTCTTCAATTGTTGAGACCATCCTGAGAAGGTCTTACTTTTTTACAACAAATAAATTAACCCGGTCTTCATTCAATTCAGACCCAGCTTTATTTTTTCTACTTCATCATAAGATATCGTGATTAATTTTTCTTCACCTTATAAATTATTTTGAGCTTGAGATCCTTCGGCTCAATGAAACGAAAACTGCCATCTTTATTCACGACACCATCTGCGGGATTTAATAATGTAAATGTTGCTGCATAACTAATGGAACACTTCAGGCCATTTGAGTAAGTGATCGCGGGATTAATTCTTGGATAAAACTTGCCCGTATATTCACTTTTGATGATCTCCTGCGTTATTTCCCATTTGTATTTCGTAGAATCGGTTGTTCCTGCAAATAGCAAAAGAATATTTTTAATCCTGTCACCGCGCCAGCTTGGTATGGAATGGCGGCCACCGAAATCTTCATAATAAGAAACGGTCAATGATACTAATTTTTAAAATTCTTAGGGTTGGAAAAAAGCAGCTTTGGACATTTAAGCTAACCTAATTATTCGTAAACTTTGGCGCTCATCTATTATACAGAAAATGAACCATCCAATTTTACAGTCTGCAGTAATTTTATTTGTTACGGTCTTCACCGGTTGCAAACAGGAAGACAAAGGACAAACGGACGAATTACTTAGCTTCAGAGGTGGCAATAAACATTCCGGTGTCTACAGTTCACCTGCTATCACCGATCCTCCGGATATTAAATGGAAATTTAAAACAGGTGGACCTGTACAATCTTGTGCAGCTATTGCAGATGGGAAGATATATTTCGGATCAGCTGATAGTTCGGTGTATGCCCTTGATGACGAAACTGGTCAGCTTCTGTGGAACTTTAAAACAGGAGGTCCGGTTCATTCTACTCCGGCCATTGATAATAATATTGTCTATTTTGGAAGTTATGATGGAGTATTTTATGCGCTGAATAAAGATAATGGAACGATCACATGGGTATTTGAAACAGACGGCGAAAGACGTTTTGCGGCAAAAGGAATCCACGGTAGTAAGCCAAAAGATTCTCTTATGCAGGATGAGTGGGATTTCTTTCTTTCATCACCGATTGTAAAAGATAATATTGTTTATTTCGGAACAGGGTCGGGCTATTTATATGCACTCAATAAAAAAAATGGAGATCAAAAATGGAAGTTTAAAACAAGTGAAATTATTCATTCCTCGCCTGCTGTTGCCTATGGCAATATATATTTTGGAAGCTGGGATACTTACTTATATGCCTTAAATGCAGAAACAGGCAAACAGGTTTGGAAATTTAAAACTGGTGAGGACACCGCATACTACAATCAAACAGGTATTGCTGGTTCTCCCATGATCGCCGATAGTATTTTATATTTCGGTTGCAGAGATTCACATTTATATGCACTGGATGCGATTAGTGGAAGCCTCAAATGGAAACGATTTAATGATTATTCCTGGGTTAGCTGCAGCCCCATTATTTATAAAGACAAACTTATTTATACCACGGCAGACTCCAAAAGTCTGGTTGCATTAAATAAATTAACCGGTGACAGCATTTACCAGGTAAACATTGCAAAAGGCTGGATATTTTCGTCGCCTTCTCTTGCGGGGAATATCATTTATTTTGGAGATCTTCTTGGAAATTTAAATGCATTTGACGCAGATAATGGAAAAAAAATATGGATATATCATCCAAAAGACTCCGAAACGGATATTTATGGAATTTTGAATCCTGACAGCACCCTGAACGTCAACTTTGTTTTTTCAAAGGACAAAAAAGAAAAAGAAAAGAAAACGGGACTTCAAATGATCTTTACGCTTGGATCTATAAATTCATCACCAGTTATTAAAGACAAGACAATTTTTGTTGGTTCTACCAGCGGATATTTTTATGCTATTGAATAATAAAAATGACAACAATAATGCGGCATATAAGAAAATTAACTTTCGGATTGCTATTAATGCTCAGTTATGGTACTACTATTTTTTCACAGACCGATCCAATGGTGACCGCAAGAATAAGGATTTGACATTCTATTTTTACTATCCAAATTTATAAAACCTGAAAAGTTCGCGAAATCCATGTTCGGTACTAAATTATCAACATCCATTCAACTGCTGGAAAAACAAATAGCGATACAGTAGTCCAAAAATATTTAGGGAAGCTAATTTATCAAAAATGAAATTTATTAATTTTTTATTTTTCAAGCTGGCTTTTAATTTTTTATTAGGTGCGCAAAGCACTTCCTTAGACGTTGAACACTTACAACCTGTCAATGTTGAACTCAGCTCAACAAAGTTCCTCGGAAAAAAGTGCATCCGGGTGGTTGGCCAAAAAGATAAACAACACCATTATGAAATGGCTATACTTAAGCATACTAATTTCAGGAATGGAACGATCGATGTACAACTTTCAGGAAACAGGTTGCCGGATGCTGACACAAGTTATCGGGGATTCATTGGTATTGCATTTAGAGTACAGGAGTTCGATACGCTACTCAAATATGAATGTTTCTACTTGAGACCAACAAATGGGAGAGCAGATGATCAATTAAGAAGAAATCATTCTACTCAATACATTTCTGAACCAGGTTATCCGTGGTATAAACTTCGATCAGAGAATCCCGGCGTTTATGAATCTTACACAGATATTGAGGCAAGTAAATGGATAAAGATCAAGATCAAAGTACAAGATCAAAAAGCTAAGCTTTACGTAAATGGCGCAGAACAACCTTGTCTTATCGTTAATGACCTGAAACTAGGAATAACAAGCGGGTACATTGCTCTTTGGATCGGGGTAGGCACTGAGGGATATTTCAGAAATCTAAAGATTAAAGACGAGTAAGATATTCTGTAAATGATTTAAAGTACGATAGTTGTTGTTCTTCAAAGATTTTGTAGTCTATGAAAATGACAAAAATCCATCAATTCTATGATCGATTAACTGTCCCAAATCGACAGCGCAGATAATATTATTTTAACGAATATGGCTAACTGATTTACAGGTACGTTTATAAAAATACCGAATAAAATAAAAGATACATCCATAAAAATTTACAGCAGATCCGGTTATGCCGGGAAGTTTCTTTTAATGACTTCTTGATCTGTGGTATCATTTCATCTATACAAAAGGAACTGATATTTTAGCATCCAAAGATGAAATTTTCTGTCTAACAAGGGGATTTTTTTACCGGCTTTTGTAAAACTGTAAAACTATTTTTACATAAGAATATAATTCCAAATTGAAGCTTGCAGTGCCAGCATTCAATTCAGCCCGAGCTTTATTTTTTCTACTTCATCATAAGATATCGTGATGAATTTTTCTTCGCCTTTATAAATTATTTTGACCTTTAGATCTCTTGGTTGAGTAAAACGAAAACTGCCATCTTTATTCACGACTCCGTCCGCCGGGTTTAACAAGGAAAATGTTGCTGCATAACTGATCGAACACTTCAGGCCATTTGAATAGGTGATCACAGGATTAATTCTTGGATAAAACTTGCCCGTATATTCACTTTTAATGATCTCCTGCGTTATTTCCCATTTGTATTTCATTGAATCGGTTGTTCCTGCAAATAGCAAAAGAATATTTCGTACCCGGTCACCGCGCCAGCTTGGGATGGAATGGCGGCCACCAAAGTCTTCATAATAAAAAATATTCTTGAGAATGCTAAGCTTGCTATGCAGTAACATGGGAACATAATAGTTCCATTCACCGGTGCCTACATCAAAATAATATAGCTGGTCTGTTCTTGCTTTTGTTCCTTCTTTAAAAATTTCAAAATCTTTCACCCAATAGGAGGGAGAGAGGCTGCCCGAAAAATGAAATTCGGGATAATTTAATGCGGCCCATGTAGCATGCAAACCACCAAAAGAATAACCTGCAATTCCCCGGTAGTTTTTGACCTTGTAGTTTTTTTCCATAAATGGAATGATGAGCTCAATTATTTTTTTTGTGTATTCATCCGCCATGGGCTGGTACTCCCCAAAATCCTGTTTTGCTCCTTCATCGAAATAAGGGACATAGTTACTTGTCCTGTTTTCATCGCTATGTATCCCAACGATGATGACCGGTTCGATCAATTTTTTACTGAGTAGTTCATTTGCGGTTGCATCTGCATTTAAACCATGTGCACCAAAAACAGTTTGCCCGTCATTAAAGTACAGCACCCTGCAGCCCTGTAAGGTATCATATCCGGGAGGCATGTAAATGGATAACTTAAATTTACCAATGCTTGTTCCTTCAATGACCCGGGAGGGCGTCTGGCCACTGATCTCAGCGCCGCTCGATAATAAAAAATAAAACAGTATTACAAGACGGATAATTTTATTCATTATAGCCCGAAGTTAAATTTAACAAAGACGCCATTCCACCCACTCATCATCATTAATAAACAAGCAGGAATTGACAACCTTTATTTTTTCAAACCATTTTATCACCGTTACTTTTATGGGTCAATGAAGAAATTTATAAGTTGGCGGTAATTTTATTCTAAAATCAAACCACACAAACTATGAAAAAGAAAAATTTTTTTCAAGGTTCAGCAAGAATGATTTCCCTTTTTGCGATTTTTATTTTTTCTCATGCATCGTTTGGGCAGACACAAAGCAGCAGCCTGATTTTTTCTGTATGAAAAACTCATTATTAATCGTGTCTTTCTTCATTTTCATTTTTGCTAAATGCAAAAAGGACAAGATAGATTCAAATGCACAATATTTTGGAAGTTTAACTGCGGTTGTTAATGGCAACACTGTCTCTTTTAATAAAGCAAGAGGCACCAAAAGCAATACTAATCCCGATAGTATAGGATTTATATTTGAAAGATGGGAAGGACTCATATTAAAAGAGGTTGTAAGTTTTGGCCCATTGTTGAAGTCCATAAATCAACCACAAAGAATTTACAACTCTGCATTTGGAACAAATATCCTTACGTCTAATTACAGTACTTTAAGAGACGACGGCGATGTGCTCTGTGATTTCTATAAAATTTACGAGCCTGATAGTCTCCAGAACTATATTACTATCTCAACATATAACCCACAGACAGAAGAAATCAGAGGGACATTCCAGGCGACATATTTGATTGACTCAGCAAGAGTAGCAACTATTGGAAAATGTAGACCGACTGCTCCTGATACAATAAGAATAAGCGGGCAATTTTATACGAAGCTATTTAACTAAGAAAAACTAGCGCCAACAAATGTATTACCAAAATGCAGGCAACCAGAAGCCTTGTTTCAACTCTGGTAACTCTATTCAGCTACATATCAAGGTTGATGTTACCTATTTAGCTATGTGCATATCATCATCTTTTTTATCTTTACTCAAGATCATTAGCCGGGCTGGGCAGTATTCTATTCCCTGCACTTCGGCAATACTCAAACGAAGTAAAACCGATAGCGGTCAACGAAAAAAAGGGAAAGTTGTGTTCCACCCCGATCTCTTTCTTTTACCAGTCATGTTATTTTTTTTCATCCAGGGATGTGCGCAAGGGACTATCACTAAAAATAGTGGTGCGGTTGCGTCGGCTCATCCACTGGCTACCAAAGCAGGGCTTGATATTTTAAAAAATGGGGGAAATGCATTTGATGCAGCGATCGCTGTAGCCGCTACGCTCAATGTTGTAGAACCAGCCATGTCAGGGATCGGTGGATACGGCACAATTTTGATCTACGATTCAAAAACCAATCGCATTCGCTACTTGAACAGCAGTGGCAGGATTCCTAACTTAACAAACTCCGATCTCATGCGTGCGCCCACAATTGGGTATGAAGAGAACAGGATCGGTGCAAAGTCTGTTTCCACACCAGGCAATTTGCATGCATGGCAGGCGATGCACACGGAGTATGGAAAACTAAGTTGGAAAGACTTGTTTGACCCGGCAATAGATATTGCTACGAATGGATTTATTGTTAGTCCGCAACTGGAAAATTTTATCAGGGGTTCTTTTTCACAGTTCTCAAATTATACCAAAACATTTTATTCAAAACAAGACAGCGCTTTAAAAGCAGGTGACACTCTCATCCAGCGTGATCTTGCCAAAACATTTACAAACATAGCAAAAAACGGGGTCAGTGATTTCTATCATGGACAGATCGCAGGTGCTATCGATGACGTCATGAAAGAGCGCAATGGTTTTTTGCGAAAAGAGGATCTTCAAACCGACAAGGCAGAGTGGTATTCACCCATTCATGTTAATTACAAGGGTTACGAAATTTATACGGCGGCACCACCCTCAAATGCATTTGCCGCTTTTATATCACTTGGGTTAATGAAACAATTTTCTTCCATAAAATGGAACAGCAATGAATATTATCATCTTTTTGCAGAGATCACAAAACGATCCTATGCAGGAAGACTAAGACATTCATACGATCCTGAGATCAACGATGCGCAAATTGAAAATCTGTTAACTCCTTCTTATTTTAAAAGCGCCGCTTCAACCATCAATTTGGATTCAGCAGAAACATTCAAAGCTTTTGAAAATAATGAAAGTAAGAATACCACTCATTTTGTGGTGGTGGATCAATGGGGAAATATCGTTAGCGCTACACAAACACTGGGGAATATTTTTGGAAGTAAGATAATGCCAGAGGGAACGGGTATATGGCTGAATAATTCGCTGGCTTACTCTACCTATGAACCAAAGGGAAATCCAATGGATGCATTTCCCGGCCGGCATAAACTTTCAGGTGATTGCCCCATCATCATTATTAAAAATGATAAACCCTGGGCTGCTCTCGGAACTCCCGGGGGACACACCATTACTCAAAATATGCCACAGGTTATTTTCAACCTGGTCGATGGAGCGTTATCAATGAAGGATGCGATCAATCGTCCAAAGATCGCTTTTGCAGAACCGGATCTGTTAATTGTAGAGCCGTCAATGCCGGAAACGATATACGAGTACTTAAAAAATAAAGGACATAAAATAAGAAGGGGCTCTATTGGAAATGTACAGGGGATAAGGATAATTAGGAATAACAAGGGAGCGATCACCGGGTTTGAACCAGCTTCTGATAAAAGGGGAACCGGATCCAGCGGATTCAATTAATTGAAGATCGTCCTTTTGCCACAGTTGAATTAATAAGTAAAAAACTCCCGGTGTTAAGCCGGGAGCTACATACTCACACCAACCAATCAATTTTTTTATTCTACTTATATTACAGCTATCAACGATCAACTTTGAAAAAGTAACGATCGCTTTATAAAAGAGGATGCTGTGGAAACAGCATCCGGACACTATCTTATACCACCAAAATATAACTACCTATGAGAAGATTAGTTTATAAAAGAGTGCAAACAAATTTAGTTTTGTCTGAGCATCGGCGATGGTCGGTTGTCAATTAAGCAGTTTTTAACAAAAGTAATTTTCAGGCACCTGCAGCATTGATCCTGGTCTTGAACCTATGGCTTGTGCAGAAAAGGCATTTTTTGACAAGACGTAATTGTAAAAGCTGGTTTAAATTCGATGGGGATCATTTAAACTTTTAATGAACACAATGGTAAAATATTTTCTTTTATTGATCATAACTTTGGGTGCCGGCATCCTTCATGCACAAAAAAATTTTGAGATCCGTTACCTCGGTAATATGGGTATTGCCGTTTCTCACAATGACAGTACAATTTTAATTGACGCACTGCATGATTTTTATGAAAGTGATTATCTGCAAACAGATGAACAGGCCTTAAAAGCAATTCTTGCAAAACAAGCGCCCTATAAAAAAATTATCGCTATTGCCGTTACACACCGTCACAGCGATCATTTTGACAGCGCAGTTGTTACCAGGGTGATGAATGTTCATGGCTCAACATTACTGGTCAGCGGGGGACAGACCATGTCATTATTGTCTTCTGATTTGCAAAAAAAGTTTACAAAAGTAACTGACAGCTTAACCATCAGGATCAATGACCGATTAAAATTACATCTGTATCGTATCCCTCATACCTATGCAGCGCGTCATGCTGCAGTGGAAAATTACAGGGTGGAAATAACCTGGAACAACTTCCGTCTTGTTCACCTTGGTGACGCTGATGAAAAAGATGAAGCGATCGATTTATTAAAGGAAAAACCTGGTGTGATGGTGGTACCCAGCTGGTATTTGTCAGACAAGGGTACTGAATTGTTGAATAAAGTAAAACCAGGAAAGATCCTCGTTACACATATTTCACCTGCAGACAATGCTCTATACAAAAATGAAAAACTGAAAAGCGAAGTAATTAGTTTTCGAAAATACGGTGACATCCTTAAACTATAAATAATGAGGTGGGATAAGTTAATTGATGCATCCTTATTTATTAATGAGATAAACAGTAACCGCGATCGTGTAGTACTATTCACGTGATCCATTAAACAACAGCTTAGCATACCATTTTAATAAGGGTGCTGTAAAGACAGCACCCGTCCACAAAGCCACGAAAAAGGGTTCATTCTTTAGATTACCTGCAAAGGAATTGTTTTGAACTGGCCTCAACTTGTCAAAACATGCTTATTATATTAAGGATAATGATTAGGGCTTATTTTGGAGCCAAAAAATATCGAACATCATACATTCATACAAATTCAGATCATTCTGGATGAAGAATAAATCTTTAACAACTAACTGCAGCAATATGAATATGCCCACCGGGAGCAATCACCTTTTTTTCGGTTTCAAATTTTTTTTCTCTTTATTGCTGGTAACATCTTTCTTAACCGGAAGCGCACAGCAAAATGATAAAAATGATCATCGCGAAGCACTGCAACTGGTCAGTACCTGGATCGATGCGCAAAAAGATTTTGACAAATTGCAGGGAGTTTCTGTTTCCATCGTGAAGGACCAGGAAATTATTTATAAGAGGGCTTTCGGATACAGTGATCCGGAAAACAAAAAGGCCGCCAATACAACAACTATTTACAGCATCTGTTCCATCTCAAAACTTTTTACCTCCATTGCGATCATGCAATTATGGGAGAAAGGAAAGCTTCGATTGGATGATACAGTTGCCTCGTTACTTCCATCCTTTAAAATAAAACAATTGTTTAGTGAAAGTGGCCCGATCACCGTCAGGTCACTATTGACTCATTCTTCCGGCTTGCCAAGGGAATCAGATTTTCCTTATTGGACAGATTTTAAATTTCCAACCGAAAAAGAAGTAAATGAAAAGTTAAGCAAACAGGAAACGCTTTACCCGGCATCAGGTTATTTTCAATACAGCAATTTAGGAATGACGATACTGGGAGAACTGGTTGCAAAGATATCGGGGGTTAGTTTCGAAGAATATGTAGAAAATAATATTTTAAAACCATTGCGCCTTAAGAGCACTCATCCCTATATGCCGGAAAAACTATGGGGCAGGGAACTGGCCGTTGGATACAGTTCGTTATACAGGAATGGAGAAAGAAAAAAGTTACCCTACTTCGATGCAAATGGGATCCGGCCTGCTGCTGGTTTTTCTTCAACCGTTGAAGACCTTGCACTGTTTGCCGCCTGGCAATTCCGGTTACTAAAAAAAGGCGGGTATGAAATACTGAAAGCTTCCACGTTGCGTGAAATGCAGCGGGTTCACTGGATAGATCCTGACTGGAAAAATTCCTGGGGACTTGGATTTATTATTTTCCAGGCAGACGGTAATACTTATGTTGGTCATGACGGTTCCTGCCCGGGTTATAAAACGGCACTGCAAATGGATATGAAAGAAAAGATCGCGGTGATCCTAATGACCAATACGCAAGGGGTGGTCCTGGATAAATACATGGATGGGATTTTTGCGATCTTGCGAAAAGCAAAGCCAGCTAATAATACTAAGATCGATTCGCTTAACCTGGCACAATACAGCGGTTACTATGATAATTATGCATGGAGAGGAGAGGTTGCCGTTTTACCATGGCAGGGAAAGTTGATCATTGTTGATCTGCCTAATACTGATCCCGCTAAAACTATGTTGCTGTTCACCCCGAAAGGGAAAGATGTTTTCAGAAGAGTGAGAAACGACGGGAGCGAGGGAGAAGAGTTGCGTTTCGAAAGAAATGCGGATAATTCAATCAGCAGGTTTTGGAGACATAGCAACCCTTATGATAAGTTGACACCTGGCATTGTCTATTAAAGATTTTTTTTCACGCGAAGGTGTAGTTATCATCAACAATATTTTAAGATGAGTTGTCCTGATCAATATCGTTTCACAAAATTTTCAATTTTCCTGTTTGTATGTATGATCTTCAATTTTTATTTACCTGCTCAGCAGGTAAATGAAAAGTTCAAAGGTTACATTCACAAAAACAAGAAAGTTCTTTTAAATGAATTTAAAGAATTCCTTTCCATACCCAATATCGCGGCAGATTCTGTCAATATTTTTCGCAATGCATATTTCATAAAAAAAATGTTGCACAACAGGGGTCTTTCTGCTGAGTTGTTATCTGCTGATGTTCCTGGTTCTTCTCCTGTTGTGTTTGCCGAGATCAAAAAACCGGGGGCTACCAAAACAATTATCTTTTATGCGCATTATGATGGTCAGCCTGTCAATGAAAAAAATTGGGCGCAGGGGCTTGCTCCTTTTTCACCGCAATTAGCAAACGACAGGTTAGATAGAAATGGAAAGATCATAGATTTTCCGAATGATAATAATATAAAAGATGAATGGCGTCTTTATGCAAGAAGCAGTTCCGATGATAAGACTGGCGTATTTGCGATCATTGCGGGTTATGAAGCGGCGATAAAAAGCGAAGTTGATCTCAACGCAAATATTAAATTCTTTTTTGAAGGAGAAGAAGAAGCCGGCTCTACTAATCTTGGCCGGATACTTTTAAAATACAAGGATAAACTTGCTGCCGATCTTTGGATCATTTGTGATGGACCCAGGCATGTGTCCGGAAGAAAGCAGGTTGTATTTGGCGTGAGAGGGGATATGAACGTTGAATTAAAAGTATATGGACCGAAAAGACCACTGCACAGTGGTAATTATGGCAATTGGGCTCCTAATCCTGCAATGCAATTGGTACAACTCCTCGCTTCAATGAAAGATAAAAATGGCTATGTTACGATCGATGGATTTTATGATGACGTGATCCCTCTAAGTGAACAGGAAAAAAAAGCAATTGCTGATATTCCTGGTATTGAAGAGACATTAAAAGACGAGTTTAAGATCGCAAGGCCTGACGGCGAAGGAAAACCTTTTCTTGAACTACTTAGTTTGCCGTCTTTAAATATCAATGGGATACAAAGCGCAAATGTTGGAAGTATGGCAGCGAATGTTATTCCTTCAATTGCGATCGCCGAACTTGATCTGCGATTGGTGCCTGGCAATGACGTCGACCGGCAATTAGAAAAGTTAAAGGATCATATAAGAAAACAGGGATTTTATATAGTAGATAAAGAACCAACAGATGAAGAGTTATCCAATCATGGTCCTGTTGTAAAAGTTTCCACTGTCGGCAGCGCCTATAACGCACAACGTACTTCTATGGATCTCCCGATCGCAAAGGTGGTAGCTAACCGGGTGCAAGCAACAAGCTCAGAAAAAATTGTATTGCTTCCATCACTTGGCGGCAGCCTGCCGCTTTATTTGTTCGAGCAATACCTGGATACAAAGCCCATTACGGTAACGATCGTAAATTATGATAATAACCAGCATGCAGAAAATGAAAACATCATGCTGCGATTTCTGTGGGAGGCAATAGAAATAGTTGCTGCTATTATGACCGGAGAATACTGATCGCAATGACTTGTCAAATCATGGAACTCACAGTTTTAATTAAGGTCCGGCGTATTCTGCAATTTCATTGCATATTAAGATCAGCAATTTTTGACAAGTATAAGAATGCAACATTTACTAGCCTACTCATCGGTTATGATCAATCCGCCACTTGGTTTGAAAGCGATAATTTTAAAGAACTTCACCCTCATGTTAATTTCCCATATGAGCAAGACCTGGAACGGTGGTTCAAAGACTCGAAATTACCAGGTGATTCATGGGATGTTTTTCCCGCTTATCCTTTTAGCAACAATTGACAATTATGATGAAAACAGGACAATTAAATTTGCCCGGTCACGACGAATATAAATACAAATAAAAAATGAAAAATCTAATCCCCATATTTCTCATCTTTATTTTTCTTGCAACTATTTTAAACTCTTGCAGTGAAAGCACCGCCGGCAACAATGGAAAAGGTTTTGTTTATCGGGGTAATAATAAGCTTACCGGTGTTTTTGATGAAAAGCCGGTGTATGGACTTTTTTCCATACAGTTCACTTTTAAAACAAACGGCGCGTTACGCATGATGCCGGCCTATTATGAGGGCAAGTTATTTCTTGGTAGCAACGATGGAAATCTTTATTCGATAAATGCAGACTCCGGTGATGAACTGTGGCACTTTACGACCAGCGGCGCCATAGCCTGCACACCTGCTATCAATAATAATGTTGTTTTCTTTTCGAGCAGGGATGGCTTTTTATATGCGATCAATGCAACAGATGGTTCTGTTAAATGGAAGAAACAATTCGGACCAGATTTCGAGTATACTCAAGGGTGGGATTATTATTTATCCTCACCGGTTGTTGAAAACGATATTGTTTATGCAGGTAGTGGTGACGGTAATGTATATGCACTTGACAAAAATGATGGGAAAGAGATCTGGAAATATAATGCAGGGTGCAGGTTAAGAACCGCTGTCGCTATTGATGGTGATAATCTTTTTACCGGCGGTATGAATGGGTATTTGTATGCGCTTAATAAGAAAGATGGTTCACTTAAATGGAAGTTCGCTACCAATGGGGTAACTAATAAGTTCGAAGATTATGATTATGATGCTACTGCTATTTTATCTTCTCCTTCTGCCGATGAAGGAGTTGTTATTGTTGGAGCGAGGGATGGTTTTTTCTACTGTATAGATCAACAAACAGGAAAGGAGTTATGGCAACAGGACCATAATTCAAGCTGGGTGCTGGGTACAGGTATTAAGGATGGCATTGCCTATGCAGCAAGTGGCAGTAGCGCCTTCGTGCAGGCAGTTGATATAAAAAGCGGAAAAGAATTATGGCGATATAAAGCTGCAAGGCCTACGTTCTCCTCCATTACCCTTGCTGGTAATATGTTATACTTTGACGATTATATTGGAAACGTTTATGCGATCAATAATAAAACAGGGAAAGAAGCATGGGTATTTCCCATGGGCAGAAGAACTTTTTCTGCTCCCCTTATAGCTAATGGGAGAATTTATTGCGGCTCTGACGACGGAGTATTGTTCAGTTTAAAAGGAAACGGTCAGAGTGGTTTCACGGAAGCAAAGCCGGCAAAAAAAGTTGTATACTGGGAGCCGCCTAAGTCTGATTCATCTTTCAGGTGGTTCGTCAACGGGGTTGACGTGTACGTTAGAGATTTTTTGCAGGCTGCGGGCTATGAAATTGTGAACGGACCACAGGCTGAGAACTTCTTGAGGCAGCAGATAATCGATTCTCCTTCAAGATCAGTGATTGTATTTGCTAATAACGAAGTCCCGTACCCGATATCAAAAGAACGTTCTCCCAACTCGCTACTCCGGAAATATCTTGATAAAGGTGGCAAAATAGTTTTTCTTGGCCCGGATGCAACAGCTTATACCAATGAGCCAAAGAATGGGATTCGTTTAGACTCTCTAAGTTTTTTAAATGGCCCTAAACAAATTTTCGGTATTCAGTATGAAAGAAAAGGCAATATAAATTGGTCACCTGTCCATTCTGCCACCCTTACCAAAGAAGGAAGACAGATGGGATTACGAAACTGGTATGTTGGCTATTGTCCCGTTGATTCATCACAGGTAACAACTATGCTTGCTAAGGATGAATTTGGAAAAGCATCTGCCTGGTTAAAGAATTTTGGCGGGGGAAAAGGAACAGGGTTATTGCAAATTCCATTACCCAAAGATGTTGTCTCGGAAATGCAAGCGATCAGGACGGTTATTGAGTATGGTATTAATTGGTGAACCATTTTTTGTTTTAGAAAGAGCAAATGATGCGTGTGACGGCAAAACGATTTTGATTTTCAAAACTGATGAGTTGAGTGGTCGGCGTTCATAGATATAACAGCACTAGTTAAGTGAAAAAATATTCCGAAACCGGGCAACTGCTGACCAGGCATGCAGAAAATGAGAACATCATACTGAAATTTCTATGGGAAGCAATAGAAATGGTTGCTGCTATTATGACCGGGAAATACTGATCGCGGCATGTTTTTTATTGGTATCAGCACACATCACTAGAAGGAAAGTGTTCATCCTGGTTATCGGGGGCGGGGATCATGCCTTGGAAAAAACATTTCTTACAGGTTTAATGAATATTTAATTAAGCAGGTTTTGACAAATGCGGCGTGCATCAATTGATTTCCTTTGAAACTCTTCAATAAGTTGCCCAATTTTTTTAACCAAAACTATACGCTGATGAAAAAGATAATTCTTCTTTTTGCACTGCTGCCTTTGTTTTTGTTTTCAATAGCACAAAATCGTACAATAACAGGTAAGGTAACAGATGACAAGGGAAGCCCGATCGCCGGGGTCACGGTTACTGCAGGTAAGGCGGGGACATCGACAAATTCTCTGGGTGATTTTTCCATAACGGTCGATCAATCTGTGCGTCAACTTTCTTTTACTTCCGTCGGTTATACGGCTGTTTCAAGAGAGTTGGGAAACGCATCAAATTTGGAAGTAAAACTTGTTCCTGAAGATAAAAATTTGACAGAAGTAGTTGTAACAGGGTATACCCGTGAGTCGAAAACAAAGTTTACAGGAGCAGCATCTTTAATTAGCGCAAAGAGTATTGAAACCGTACCGGTTGGATCTTTTGACCAGGCAATGCAGGGCAGGGCCGCGGGTCTCCAGATTAATTCAGGCTCGGGACAACCGGGCGCGAACGCGCAGGTCTGGATCAGGGGCGTTCAATCCATCACCGGGGCATTTGCTCAGCCATTGTATGTAGTCGATGGTATTCCCTTAGCGGCGGGAGCTTTTCAAACTCTTAATCCCAACGATTTTGAATCAATAACCGTATTGAAAGATGCAAGTGCGGCCGCCTTATACGGATCAAGAGCGGGCACAGGTGTAATTGTGATCACCACAAAAAAAGGAAAGAGAGGGGAGACAAATATTCAATACAGAACTCAATTCGGGTTCACTCAAAAACCACAGGCTACGAATTTTGATATAATGAATGGTCGTGAAATTCTCACCTATGAAGAAAGGATCAAGGCAAATGGCACGCCAGGATGGACCTATGGAAAAACCAATCCTGCTTATGCAGCTTTGCCGGCAACTTCACCAGCAAATAATCCCTTTGCTCCATCACAAGCCAGGTATGATCTTATTCTTGACAGCATGGGTAATATTAATACAAGTACAATGGATATTTTTTACAGGCAGGGTTTTTCGCAACAGCACGAGCTTAATCTTAGCGGGGGCGCCGAACGAACTCATTTTTATATTTCAGGAAGCTATTTTGACCAGGAAGGAACCGATATGCGTGCTTATTTAAAACGATATACCGCAAGATTCAATATAGAGCATGTTGCAGATAAATTAACGGTTCAGTTAAATACCACTGGTGGCTGGTCCAAAATAGATCAATCAGAAGGAGAGTGGTATGGAAACAGTACAAGAAACACTTTCCAAATGTCTTGGAGAGCAAAACCATATGAATATCCCTATAAAGCCGATGGCACACCCAATTTTGGCGCCAGCACCGGTTTGGCTCAAAAATCGATTGGCACCGCTATTGAAGGGATCGAGAATTCAACATGGACACAGGCCCAGATCAAGATCAATAGTGGTCTTACCCTCATGTATAGATTATTACCATCCCTGACTTTGAAAAACATTTTTGGGCTGGATGTTAATGATGACAGGTATCAAAGATGGATAAAACCTGATTCTTATATTGGAAGCGTACAAACTTTTGGAAAGGGATATGACATAGAAGCGTATAGAATAACAAGCCAGTTTATCAACACTTCCAGTATTGTGTATGCAAAAAAACATGGTATACATGATATCGAAGTGGGCGGTTATTTTGAAGCGATCAGGGCCTATCAAAAAGCTTTGGGGTTTACCTTATATAATTTAGATCCACGCTTGCCACTAACCGGCCAGGGTGCAGGCGCTCTTCCTGTTGCATCGGGCCAGACCACTTACCCCCAAACTTCATCCAGTGCAAAGACAGGCTATGGGATCCGGTCCTTTTTTGGAATGGGCAAATACACCTATGATAACAAGTATACAATTAATGGAATGATCAGGAGAGACGGTACTTCCAGGATATTAAATCCTGAAAATAAAGAAGTGACCACCTGGTCGGTAGGTGCGGTATGGAATGCTATATCAGAAACCTTTATACAAAACCTGGAATGGTTGTCTGATCTGAGACTCAGGGCGTCTTATGGATCAGTCCCCAATATTGGCAGCATACCTACAGGTACCTATGGAGCGTTGAATACAATGACCATTACTACTGTTACAAATTATATAAGTCCGCAGGTCCCGTCTTACGGAACAAATGCCTATGCTGGCTCAACTATAACTGGCCAGGCACCTACGACCCCTGGTAATCCAAACCTGAAAATTGAGACCGTTCAGAAATTAAATATTGGTATGGACGCAGCTGTATGGAGGGGCCGTGCAAGATTTAGCATTGATGCATATAAAAATAAAACGATCGATCTTTTCGTAAGTCAGCCGCTTCCCCGTGAAAGCGGGTTTGTGACCGCTATTATTAACGCCGGAACAATGACCAATAAAGGACTGGAATTAACGGCAAGCATTGATATCATTAAGAAGAAGAACATGGATCTTACATTCAACATCAACCACGCCATAAATGAAAATAAGATCGAGGACCTTGGTCTGGTTGATGAATATGTTACCGGTACATTTTTGATCAAAGAGGGATTAGCATACGGTTCTCATTATGATGAACATTATATAGGTGCCGATCCACAAACTGGCAGGCCTGTATATGAAACGCAGGACGGTAAAACTACAACTGACTTTGCCAAAGCAGGCAAGTTTGCAAATTTTGGGACCTTCATGCCGAAACATGTAGGAGGGTTTAATCTTGAATTCCGTATTGGTAATTTTTCCGTTGCTGCTTTTTGCTCTTACCAGTTTGATGTAGTAAGAAATAATAATATTGAAAGTTGGGTCACCAGAGGTACCCCCGGTTATGCATCTGCGGTTAATCAATCCAAAAGACTTCTGACACAGCAATGGCAAAAGCCAGGTGACAATGCTTATTACCAAAGTCCACTTTATGATCGTGACTTCACCTCTTCCGATCTGCAGGATGCAAAATTTCTTCGATTCAGGAATCTGAATTTTTCATACCAGATCCCGGAAGTTTCAATAAAGGGAACCCGTATCATTAAGTCTGCCAGGTTTTATGTACAAGGACAGAATCTTGCTCTCTGGAGTCCATGGCGCGGCCCTGATCCGGAGGACAATAATAATATTAGTCTGAATGAATATCCAAATCCCAGGATGATGGTCGCAGGTATCGATATTAATTTTTAATCCAGGTATTAATTAACTAAAACTTATCGTGATGAATTACGCATATAAATTTTTCCTTTCAGTTTTTTTATTAGTTGCAATGTTCTCTTGCAAAAAACTGACAGAGATACAGGAAACTGATTTCATAGACGCAAGTAAGGCACTAAAAACCGTAGAAAATAATGAGAGTGCTATAATCGGAGCCTATGCCGGATTACAAGTTGAAATGGGAATTCTTTTGAATGGTGAATTGTCTGATGAATTAAAAACTTCGGGAGAGTTTTATAATTCTATTACTACACACGAGTGGCAATATGGTGCAGCGGATATAGTGATAAGGGACCTTTATACAGCAATTGGATCATACTATCCTATCATTGACAGGGTGAACAGGGTATTAACTTATGTAGCAACTGCAGATTCTACCAGGGCAGGCGATAATACTTTACGGGCAAGACTCAGGGGCGAAGCCCTTTACATAAGAGCTTTCTGCCATTTTGAATTGTTTAGATATTATGCAGGAAATTATGATCCGGATGGATTGGCAATGCCTTATGTGGTCACATCTTCACTTGCCCCAATAGCAAGAGAAAAGATGTCTGTTTATTTTGAAAAAATTAACCAGGATATTACTGAAGCAAAACAATTATTGCCCAATAACCTTACAGACATTAACAGGGCAACCCGGCTTGCTGTGAGTGGACTCCAGGCAAGGATCGCTTTGTATAAAAAAGATTGGTCGAGTGCCATTACATATACTACTGAATATATTAATGCTATTCCCCTTTCACCGCGGGCTTCTTTTACTGCTATCTGGACCGATGCAAATAATAATGAACTGGCATGGAAATTAAAAAGGTCTCCAACCAATAATCCATATAATAAAATTGGATCAATGTATCGTAACCCATCAACAGCCACATCTATTGGAACTGTATTTTGGATCCCTTCTTCTAAACTTTGGGATAGTTATGACCAGGCAAACGATATAAGGTTTTCTTCTTACATGAAAACCGAACCTATGCTTACGGCTGCAAACAGACAACCCCGCCTGATCGTAAAATACGCCGGAACTGCATATGGAACCTCCGGGGAAAATGTGGCTGATGCCAAAGTATTCAGAACTGCGGAAATGTATTTGATCCGGGCAGAAGCAAAGGCAGAGTCAGGAAGCTTTACAGGAGCGAACAGCGCCGAGTCAGATATTAATGAGCTAAGAGCTGCACGAATTACTAACTATTTACCAGTAACATTTTCTTCGAAAACAGAAGCCATTGATGCTATCATGATGGAAAGATTTAAAGAACTTGCTTTTGAAGGACACAGGTTTTGGGATCTGAAAAGAAAAGGTTTAGCAGTTCAGCGTATCGGGACTGATGCACCCACTTCAACAGGTGCAATGCTTCCCGGAGGCAATTTCAGATTTATATTACCTATTCCTGAAATTGAATTGCAGGCAAATAGTCTTATGACCCAAAATCCGGGATACTAATTGAGGTTAGGTTTTTCAAAGAATAAATTTTAAGACAACAAAATATAAAGGATGAACAAATTTGTTCATCCTTTTTTATTTCATTTTCTATATTAAACCAATATCAATATTCTCAGAGAATGATTCAACAGATAATAAAACACGGTTACTATAACACCAATTGATCAACAACCGGGTCTCGCAAAAAAAAACTTCAAGGCAAACGTGACGGCGTTAGAATCCATTGACCGATTCGATCGTCTTCCAGGCAGTCAGCGGCACATGCTCGGCTGCAAAGCGTGACGGAGTGATTTCCTCCACAAAGAATAACTGCGATATTTTTATTCTTTCCGGTAACCTTATAAAGATCTTTGACATGCCTAAAGGATCATGAGTGCTATCCTTAAGTATTTTTGTTGCATAATTTAAAGTTATCCTAACAGCAATGGCAGGGAAAACCTTTTGCACTTTAAGCAGGTTTAGACATTTGCGTTCATTATCTCTTCAAAGATCGTCTCCGAAATATTTCCACCACAAAGAATAACGGCGACCTTTTTATCTTTCCAGTCGTCCTTATTTTTTAATAATCCGGCTAGCGCTACACCGGCAGCACCTTCGATGATGTGTTCATGAAATTTGTAGACAAGTTGCATTGCATTAAAGATCTCCGCTTCACTTACCGTTATAAATTCATCAACCAGTTTCTTGCAGAATTCAAAAGTGATAGCTCCTTCTTCAATACCTCCGGCTGTTCCATCTGAAATAGTTTTGGTTTCATGTACGGAAATAATTTTTCCTGCTTTTATGCATTCCAGCATGGCAGGCGCATTTTCAGGCAGGCATCCAATTATCTTTATTCGGGGGTTTACGGTTTTTAAGTAAGATGCTACCCCGGAGATCAAACCACCGCCACCAACGGAAACAAATACTGCATCCAGTAATGGCTCTTGCCGGTATAATTCAATTCCGATCGTACCCTGTCCTGCTATAACATCCATGTCATTATATGGTGATATGTATTCTTTTTTATCTGAACATAAAGAGCGGGCATAACTTTCTGTTTCTTCACATGTATTGCCATACATGCTGACCGGTACATTAAATGAATAAAGTTTTTGAAGTTTTGATGCTGATGCACCTGACGGCAAAAAGATCCTTCCTTTTCCTCCAACAATATTTATTGCATTGGCAACACCCAGCGCATGATTTCCTGTTGAAGCCGTTATAAATTCGGCACCCGATCGCTGCTCTTTTAATTTTATAACTTTATTTATTGCACCCCTGGCTTTAAAGGAACCCGTTACCTGCAGGTTTTCCAACTTCAAATAGAGATTGCAACCAGCCTTATTACTTAAACCAGGAGCGTATTGAAAAGGTGTGTCACAGATATAGGGACGGATGCGATCTTCAGCCTCAAGAATTTTTTGAAACAGGGATTTCAATTTCAATTTGTATACCATGTAGCGATATGGAAATGAGTTTAGCATTACAAGACCTAATATCAGGAACTGACCCAACGGCAAGGTTCATTCAGTGTACCCTGTTTTGCAATTTATCTACAATTACATGTCAAATGCTGCTTAAGTACGGGCTGATCTGAGTTTCGATCAGGATTTTGACAATATTGCCCATTCTTAAGAAACGGTTTGAATAGTAAGCCCCAACTTATATCACTTCAAGTGATCAAGACTATCCTGAATAGCTCCACACACGATGAACTTATAAAGATGATCGAGGAGGGAAATGAACCTTTCTCAAAATCGTTTGGAAATCAATATTGTAAAGAAGTTTGAGTTTACTGACTCATGAATTACTCATTACTTTACAAACTGCCGAGTAACGCAAATCTTAAAGCAAAAATAAAGTAATAATTAATTACTTCTGATGATACAATTTTCGGATGAAATAAAACCGTGAATTCTCAAAGAATGAACTATGGAAAGTCTCCAACAAAAAGAAGAATTGTAGCGAATACTCTATAAATCTGCTTGCGAGGATATAACCTGAAAAGCCGATTCCAAAAAAGCTGACCAATATTATTAACCCGTTCCGTACACTATTGGTTACGGGATCGCCGACAAGCGGGAAATCGTACTTTATTATTGAGCATATTATCAAGAACCATATTTAAACATGCCAACACCCAATATTTGAAATACCGTATCCATATCGGGTTCAACCGAAGTTTTATATCATTCATTTCGATCAGATTTTTAATCATTGCAATCCTATCCACCCGGCGATGATGGCAGATACTGTTAGAACGCCTTTGAACGAACCCTCTTTCAAATGCATTGCACGAATATCATTTGACCATTTTTCAACCACTTTAACATCCATTCAAAAACTTCAAACGAAATTTAGTGATGTCACATATGTGATCCCTGCAGCCAGCAATGGAAGGACCCAAACCACTTGCAGAAACTATTGATTTATGGGATAAAAAATTATATTAATTAGGTGAGCTTGATTTTAGAAAACCATTAAATTAAAAACCAATCTACTTAGTGACCAAATCTAAAATTTTAAATGCGTAAGTCCATGGTGTTTCATCTTCATTATTACTAAAAATAACAATCAACACATCGTCGCTTACATCTCTTATGATACAGGATACAAATCCTTTTGTGCCGCCATTGTGCGTTTGAATAGTTTTACCTTTTCGCTCAACTACTTTCCAGCCCAGAGCATAATTATTCTTATAGGGTGAGAACATTAATTTTTTTGTTGCTGTCGAAAATATTTTGTCTGAATTTAAAAAAACATTCCATTTTACAAAATCATTCGCCGTAGATAATAATCCTCCCGCAGAAAAACCCGCCGGGTCAGAATTATCGTAATTATAAAGAACACGATTTTTCCACCTGTAGCCGGCCGCCCTGTTTTTGATGATTGGCCGGGGATCATCGTATAAAGTGTTTATCATTCCGGCAGGCGAAAATATATTTTCATGCAAAAAATCAGAATAATTTTTGTTGGTTACTTTCTCAATGATATATCCTAACAAAATATATCCGAAATTGCTGTATTTGTATTTTTCACCGGGGAAACTATCCAGAATTTTGTTTTCGTTGCTGCTAATCACCCTTTCTATTTCTTTTTGTGTATCCTCAACAGGCACAGCTTCCAGCTTTTGAAACAGTTCAGGAATTCCCGAAGTATGCGTCAGTAAATGAAATATGGTTACCTCCTTCCATTCTCCTGGACAATTCGGTAAATACTTATTGAGTTTGTCGGTAATGTTCAATTTGTTCTTCTGCACCAAAAGCATTATGCATGCTGAAGTAAATTGTTTGGTTAAAGAACCTATTCTAAATTTTGTTTCACCAGTATTGTTTATATCAAGCTCGAAGGAAGCCTTACCGTACCCCTTTTTTAATACAATTTTGTTATGTTGACTTACCAGAACATACCCGCTAAACCCGTTTAGTTCTATCGAATCATGAATATATTGTTGTAGAGAATTCTGGGCATAACAAGAAAAACAAGCGATGAATAATAAGTAAAATAAAAGCTTTAATTTTTTTATATGCCTAATCGTAAAAAAATAGATTGAACTCTTTATTGCGATCATGTTTTGCCCCTCTTTTTGGAAATGTGTGTATTATTTATCTACTGCAATTTAGTTAATTCCATGGTTGTTTAAAACCGTTTATAAAATATGTATATACCCACAATGAGAAAGGGTAGTGTGCAGTTGTAATCATCAGCAACAATTGTATTTTATTTTAACAGGATTTGACAAATTTTAAGTGACTGGACAGATTAACTTTAAAGAGGGAAGATCACTAGGTAATATTTAACTAATGAAAATATGGTGGTACTTTTTATGATCAATACATGAAAGCTTTTCGCATGAGATCCTTAATGCTATTTTTCAATAAATTAAATTATCCTGTGGATCAGCAGTAAGAAAATAAGGAAATGAAAACATTGGGATGGATCATTGGTGATTATGTTGCACATATGGAACAACATCTCAGTCAAATTTTCCCAGATCATCTAAAAATAAAACCTAATTCTCTTTTGAAATAAAAACACCAGTCATGAAAAAAATTATCTTATCCATTCTGTTATCAATAATTATTACAAGTGCTTATGCTCAGTCAGATCCAGCGCCGAAGCCGCCACTATCTGATTTTGCCGGTAAGTATGTTTTTCCTGAAGGCAGTGTAGTGCCTGATGTAACTGTTGCTTTATTCGGAGAAGGATTAACCATGACTTCTGCTGCAGGTTTTTCCAATCTTACAGAATCAGGGAGGGATACATTCACGCTCGTTGAATTCAGCGGAGTGGCAGTATTCAAAAGGGGAGAAGATAAAAAAGTAAATGCCGTTCACATTGTGGCGCAGGGATATGAACTGTATGGACAAAAACAAAGCAGTGGCGCATGGTCATTCACTTATTACTTGCGTCCTGATCGAGATCTGCTGGTAAAAAAATGATCACAAATTATAGTTCAGTAACTCCTGCTGCGAAATAGTTTTTTTATCCTGAGCCCTGCAACAATGCTCGGAGATTCCTTTCGAAAGCCGGATGTCAAATCCTGCTAATTCATATTTACTGAGATTTTCAAACCGGTGATAAATTGTTTAGTAAATTTATTAGTGTATTGTTATTGGCCAGTAGTCTGCTGCTAAAAAAGCATTGGGGAAAGACCCTTTGCAGAATGATCGTCGTTGTTGCGTGACTCTGCAGAAACGCGAATACCATTTAAATTATGAGAAATATTGTTTTTTCAATATTGCTCTTCAGCCTTGGATCAGCAGCGCAAGAGAGAAAATTGCATGATCTTACTATGGGAGTTCACGCGGTGGGGTACAAGGTCACTGATGTAACGGATCTTTCAAGAACCCCGGTGAAGACCTCAGACTTTTATGGAAGATTAGGCAAGCCTCAAAATGAGAAAGGCAGGCAGATCGAAATTCATCTTTGGTACCCCGCCGCAAAAAAAGGATCGGCGATAACTTGGAATGATTATATAGCTGAATTAGGCAAGACTTCAATATCACAGGATGCTTTTCAAAAAGGACTCGCCGTTTACCTGGAGGCGATCAACGACCTGAGAGGTAATAAACTTCCGGTCAAAGAACTTGAAAAACTGTATGGACTTCGAAGCGTCGCTTATAAAAATGCCGGTCATACCAAAGGTAAATTTCCATTGCTTCTTTTCCCTTCTTATAAAACTCCTTCTACCATCAACATACTTTCTGAGTATTTAGCAAGTCATGGATTTATAGTTGCCTCGATCGAACTCAGGGGCACCGAGTCAGAACTTCCTGAAATATCCCCACAGGGAGTACAGACAATGACACTTGATCTTTTGTTCACATTAAATTATTTAAGAGGTCAATCCTTTGTCGATGCGAGTAAGATCGCTGCTATGGGCGTTGGCATCAATGCTACTATCGCATTTTCTTTAAAGACCATTTGCCCGGATATAAAGGGCCTTATAAGCCTGGAGGGCGGTATCTTATCGGAGGCCGAGTTACAATTCCTGAAGAGGTCTGTTTTTTATGATGCATCCAAATTCAATTGTCCTTCATTATTTATTTATGCACCGCACGCAAACATTCAACCAAAAAATGTAGCGGAATTAAAGTATGCAGATAAATACTTTATTCATTTTCCGAAGATGAGCGAATATTATTTCCTTGACTATGGATTATTGGATCAGTTTCTTCCGGGCATCATCGGGGCACCACCGGGTGATACAAAAAAAGGATTTGAGCTAGCGGCACAGATGGTACTTCAATTTCTGAATATGAGCCTAAAAAAAGATGTTGCAGATAAAAACAAACTGCTGTCCCCGGTTACAGATACATCATATGTACCGCTTGGTGCAACAAAAAATTTTGTTGCCGCCCTGCCGCCCATTCCCTCATTAATTGAAATGAAAGATCTTATTACAAGCAAAGGAATTATTGCATTCAAAGATGTTTATGAAAAAGCAAAGTTAGCAAGTGACATCGAACCATTTTCACAACAATATCTTATTGATCTTTATAACTGGCTTGCTTATAAAAGAGATGACGACCTCAGTAGGAGAAAGGTCATCGCTGAAACAAGGGTCGAACTTTTTCCCCGGTCAAGTCGTGCCCACTACGTACTGGGGAATATTTATTTTCAATTAAAGTTAAAAGACCCCGCCATTGCCCGCTATACGGAAGCATTAAAACTTTTAACGACCGATACAGACCCGGATCTTACTGCTGCTGTAAGAGAGAGAATACAAACGGTAAGCAACGATAATTTAAAGAGGCTGCAGCAATAAATTCACTACGCCTGTTTATGACCTGATGAAGATGCAGCAATAAATTTAAAATGAATTACGAATAAGTAATATCGGTCTATGCTTAAGTCAAAACCTGCTTATTTTTCAAAGCAGGTGCGTTGAGGATCTTCATTGATTAATTTCGATTAGTTATCATATTTAAATTTAGTTTTTTGGATAATGCAAAGGGCTGTGATCGCAGTCCCTTTGCATTAACGGGTACTCTGTATGAGCTAATTAATTTTAATAGAATGAAACAAATGATCCGGGTACTGGCAGTGATTTTTTTTCTTATCGTCTCTTCTGCTTCTTTTACTCAGGAAAGGATTAAATATTTAAAGAAGATGCACGCCAGGGGATACTTACAATGGTACAAGACAATGACCTTTACCCAGGCTACTGAATTTTACAGGAATGACAGTCTAATACGAAAGGCAACCTGGTATGAAGCTTTCAAAATGCCTTACGATCTTCGAATTGATCTCGAAGATCCGGGGAAGGGAATTTTTGTGCTTTATAAAAAAGATTCTTTATACCGGTTTCAGGGTAATGTTTTTAAAAATGCTACGCCGGGAGGCAACCCCTTAAGCTTTTTTCTCGGGGCCATGTATCTTGTCAATTTTGATTCTGTGCGGGCAGAGTTTTCCAGGAAAAAATTCGACATCAATAAAGGATATAAAACAAAGTGGAATGGCAGGAAAGCATATGTCATTGGCAGAAATAAAGATACCGATACGGGAAATGCTATTTGGATCGACCTGGAAAACCTGTGGATCGTACGAATAATTCAAAAAGATAAGGACCATCTTATTGATGCGCATTTAAAGGATCATACACGGTTCAGCAAGGGATGGTCAGAAACCATCATTGATATTTATGTGGATGGAAAATTATTTCAAAAAGAAAGGTATAGTAACTTAAAGACAGATGTTCCGCTCGATGATAAATTATTTGATACTTTTAATTTTGTATCAGCAAAACATTGGTATAATTAGTCATTCTTTGTCTGAAGGAAGAATGGGCGCCGCCTGGCGACACCCAAACCTCATGTGAGAAAGCACATCGAATTTATTATGAACTTACTGAATATCGTGTGCTTAAAATATATAAGCAGGTTTAGACAAACAGCGGGCGTGTGACTTTCTACCTTTATCTTCCACGGCTGCAGATCTAAAGATATTTTTTAAAACAAAATTTAGCATGAACCTTTATTTAGCACAATGCAATATCTCAAGACTGAAAGAATCCCTGGATCATATCAGTATGAAAGAGTTCGCCGATTTCCTGGAACCGGTTAATTTACTGGCTGACTCTTCTGAAGGGTTTATCTGGCGATTAAAAGGTGAGTATGGACAGGCATCTTCCAATCTGCAACCTGTCTTTGAAGATGAGAAGATGATCATTAACATAACTGTCTGGAAGGACGTACAGTCGCTAAAAAAATTCACCTTCAATACGGTGCATCAATATTTTTTAAAGAACAGGGATAAATGGATGAGTAAGGTAGAGCAAATTCAATTCGCCATGTGGTGGGTCCCTGCGCATCATACACCGGGTGTAGAGGAAGCAAAGCAGAAGCTACGGCTTATTGAAGATATTGGTTCAACTCCTGATGCATTTACTTGGAAACAACAATTTGATGTAGAAGGGATGCCTGTTGAGATAAAATTATAAGTGAGCGTTATCTTATTTTGATCCTCTATAAATTTTCAACCTGCCTACGCTTATCAATAAAGCATTTTTTGACAACTGGTATTTTAATGACAGCGACTATTTTTAAGAATAAAATTAAAACGTATGTCCATTAAAAAATTCAGGATTGAAATGCAGGACAACAAGTCCCCCTTTTTTGACATGCTGCGGGCCATCAATCAAATTGAGAGCTTGCAGGAAACAACTTTCAGAGAATGGGCCATGTGGACAAAACAAAATTATTAAGTCCCGTCTTCTAATGGCAACCTAACTTGGTTGCCATTTTTTTATCAGCAAACAACTTAATACCAAATTGTAATTAGTAAACCTATGGATCTCGACCTTGTCAAAGAAAGGATATTTGCGATGCCGGGAGTTTCATCTTTCACAGAATTAGCCGATGTAATTAACAATGTTGCCGATCGCGAAGGTGCCTCCTGGGATTATTGTTTTTATGGTTGCGGATCTGTTGGCGGAAAGCCGGCGGATGCTTTGCCGGCAGCAGCCGCGAATTTATGTCTTCTTTTGAGCATCCATTTAGTTGATGATATGCTTGATCATGATCCGAAAGGGCTATACCACCGGTTGGGTGCCGGCACTGCAGCAAATTTAGCGCTCGCATTTCAAGCCCTCGCTTCGAGATTGATACTGGAATCTGAACTGGAAGGATACTCAAAGATGGCAGCTATTGAGTCTGTTTCCAGGATGATGCTAAATACTTCCATTGCACAGCAACAAGATGTGAATAACAATATTACTCTTGAAACCGACTATTGGGATCTCATTAGAAAAAAATCACCTCCTCTTTTTAGTTCAGCTTTATTTACAGGCGCCTTGTATAGCGGTTGCAATATAGGAACTGCATCGCAAATTTCCAGGCTCGGATCTTCATTTGGACAGATGATACAGATCAGCGATGATATCAGCGATCTATTTAAGGATTTTGTTACAGCAGACTGGAAAGGAAAAGGAAACAATCTTGCTTTGATCTTTTGCCAGGAAGCAACATATGAAAAGAAGGAGGAGTTCAATTCCCTTCTTCCTGTTATTGACGATCCGGGGATGCTGAGTCGTGCTCAACGAATATTAATTGAATCAGGGGCACTGAGCTATTGCGTCTATCATCTTCTTGCCATCCATCAACAGTTAAAAAAAGACATAGATACTCTTGCGATCACTGAAAAAAAGAAATTGATCGAACTGGCTGATGATCTGGTTTCCCCGGTAGCGGGGTTGATAAAAAATATTGGAGTAGCGAATTTCGATGAGTTTGTAAAAATGGATTTGCCCGTATTTAAGAAATAGATTGATCCGGTATTTACCGGAGCTGGCAACAATGGAAAACAAGTTGAGCACTCCCGATCTATTTTTCAAGATATATCTTCATGTATTCTCTCAATAAACTTTTTTTCAAACCCGTGAATTCATTTTCCAGGATCTCTTTTGTCTTAGTATAGTTTATCCTGTCACCTGTTGCAAAATATTCCCTTGCTAACTCCAGTTGTGATCGTTGCCAAACGGTCATGTTGCCAAAAGGGTCAAAGTAAGAATCGATGCGCTGCATATTTTTTACCCCGGTCCAGGTAAATTTATTTTCTTTTGAAAGACCAGTCAGCACTTTCCTATATTCTTCAATTGCCTGAGCTGAGTTGATATGATGATAGAGAAGTTTATAACGAATGGAAAATAGTTTTGTTTCCGCGGTTCGTTCTTTCTCCAATACGGAGAGCGCTTTTTTCAAAAAAACGCTGTCCCTGAAAACTGTGGTTGATTGAAGACCCAACAGGTTGAAGGAAGCGATCGCATAAGCATCTTCGGTCAAAAAATTTGCATCAACATCTGAAGATGTGAATTGCCCGAATCCCTTCGGATCGATTATCGTAAAGCCATGAGCACCTAGAATTTTTTCCAGGTCCTCTTTATGATAACTTCCCACCACAGCAAGGATCGTATCACCCGGGTATTGTTCTGCTGTCTTCTTTATATACATAGCCTGTAAAAAAGTACGGTAGAGAAATAAACGTCGGGGAAAATCATATTGCATTTCTGCAGGGTAGGAGACATACCAATCACTGATCTCTTTTTTCTCCTTTTCGTTTTCTGCATAATACAGATCATTTTTAAAAATACTGCTGTCTTCAAAATAAAGGAACCCCTGGAAACCATTTGCTCTTCTGGTGAATGCAGGGTATTCGGCATCCGTAAATCCCAATGCAATTCTCATGTCTTCATTTTCCGGCCACCAATCAAAAGGATGGATCGGGATGTTCTTTTTCTTTGCGTATGGAATGAGACAGAATTGCTGCTCGTAAGTAAACTCATAAAAATTACTTTGTAAATATTGTTCAGGCGTCGATTCAATGCACAATGCTTTTGGATCAACCCTGTCAAAAAAAGTTCTCAGGATCGCCGGTTGTTGTTTGGGGTTGACAAGTTGCATTGAGTGCGTAACACCCAGCACAACTATCTTCGACTTTTCCTGTCCTCTAGCACCGGCATTAAAAAAAATGGATATAAATAATATTATTAATGAAGAACGCATTCGGTAGAAAGTATTTCTATAAAACTAGCTGGTGAAGACAATTACTCAGACCCATCTATACAAGAAGCAGGAATTGACAATACTGCAATGACAGTGGATTGAATGCAGGCAATATTCGCATCATCTTAAATTCGCAAGCTCTCTTATTTTTTGTACAAGTCCCCGCAGGTGCGACATTTCTGTTAGTGGATTCATGAGCGAGATCCTCAGGTATACATTTTCGTTTAATGTAGTTTGCACGATATAAAATTCTCCATCTTCAAGCAATGCCTGGCGGATATAATTATTGATCTGGTTTAAGTCATTACCTTTTTTGTACCTGAAGCAAAGAACATTGCTTTCGGGGGTATGAGCTATTTCAAAATCATTTTCAAAATTTAAAAAAATAGCAAACTCGCGGGCCAGTGCGTAAGTCTTTTCTACATAAGACGAAAACAATTCCAGTCCATGCATCTTTAATAAAGTATAGATCTTTAAACTGCTCATAGCTTTGGTGCATTCAAAAGTTCTTTTGCCAGAATTATACCACTCATCTGCCTGCTGGTCGTTCCATAAGTAATGCGCTTGCTGTGAGAAGGTGTGCATTGCTGATTCTTTACTTCTAAAGATCAGGGATGTTGAAAGCGAAGGGGTCATCATCATTTTGTGAAAATCCAGTAATACTGAATCTGACTGCTCAATTCCTTTTACAAGCTCCTTGTATTTTTGTGAGAACACGACCGCAGCTCCATGTGCTCCGTCGGTATGAAGCCAGATATCATGCCTGTCGCAAAATTTTGCTATTGTTTCAATATCATCATATGCGCCAATCGCAGTTGATGCGGCGCAGGCTATCATACAAAACACTTTCACTCCTGCATCAGCCTGTTTAGAATAGATCTGCTCAAGCAGGTCACATCTGATCTTATGGTTATCATCAACGGGAACTTTTATGATACCTTGTTCACCAAGACCTATGATCTTCGCAGCGCGATATACCGAGTAATGAGCCTGCTCTGAAACCATTATTGCCAGGTCCTGTTCCGGCCTGCTTCCATTTGTCCACACCTTGCTTGATGCTGCCCTCGCAGCAAGTAGAGCAGTCAGGTTACCAAGACTACCTCCTGAAGTAATAAAACCGGCGGCCTGGTTGGAAAATCCCATTTTATGAGCAACAAGATCTATTACCACTTTTTCAATTGCATTCCCTGCCATCCCCATTTCATAAACACCCATCCCGTTGTTCAATAATTCCGATACCAGCCCGGCCAATACCGCATCGAAAGCCGGCACGGATGTTTGATGTCCAAAATATTTTGGACTATGCAGCTTAACAGACCTGTCCATTACATTTTTGAACAAACAGGTGGGATCTGTAACTTGTCTTTCATTGAGATCGCGTTTCCAAAATTCAAGTTGCTTCTCTGGAGACTCCCAGGGGATCGCTTTAACTTTTCCATTTACAACACTTGTTATATGCTCAGATAAAAGATCGATCAGCGCATGTCCCTTTCTTTGGAAGTCCACAGGATCAAAGACCTTTGAAAAAATATCTTCCATGTTCAGCAGTTATCAATATCTATTTTATATCTGTTCCCGTAACCTTCAGGATAAATCCTAATTCAAGATCAGTTTCCTGGTTCAACCATAGTTGAATGAACTGGCCGTTGTTCTTAAAATTTTTTATCCATGAAGAACATAAACCATTTTCATCAACACCAAGACATATATTTACCTGGTCAAATGGCAGCGAGTGATTGGCAGTCCAAAAGGAGGGAAGACCGAGCTCAATTCCTTTGGCATTTGGAAATGCGGCATAGGTTCCTTTCATCATCCGTAGATCATTGTAGGGGACAGCAATATCAATGGACCTGAACCAGCTAAAATTTAAACCACTTACCTGGTGCGTCGCGCTGTCGAGTTCATAGATCATGGGGTTGTTACCAAGCACGATGATCTTGTTGCCCTGGTTCAAAAATTTTTTCAACAGTGAATTTTCATCTCCTGTCAATACATTGCGTGGCATGTAGTTGGTTGCAAATACGATGACCGAGTTGGATACAGGTTGCTGAAACAAGTTTGTCAGTTTTGCAGAATCAATTGTGGCATATCCTGCATCTTGCAAATAATTTTTGACGCGGGTATCTATTCCGTTTTTAAAATATACGTTAAGCCCTGGCTGGAAAAATACATAACGAACTTGTTCTTTGAAGGACGACCTCGGTCTTGCAGACAATGCATAAATGTATCCATCATCGCTTCCAAAATAAATACGATCGCCGGCGAGCGTTGGCGAGGAATGGATCTTTCCCTGGGCATGAAACGAACTTATCTTTTTGCCTGTATATAGATCGACCGCATAAAAAGTGCCATTAAAACTTGCGGCATATACAATATTATTTATAACTAAGGCAGATGACCAAACTGGTCCATCTGTTGCTGAGCGCCAGATCTCTTTTCCTGTTCGCGTACTGACCGCCTGTATGAATCTTGCGTCCGAGGAAGCAACGATCACAAACGTGTCGACAATGTATGGAGTGGTAATGACCCATGAAACATCGTGGTTATTTTTCCAGGTCTCTTTTCCATTAACTGCATCGAGGCAATAGTGGAAACCATCCCTGCTCCCAAAGAATATTTTTTTATCGTGAATGACAGCTGTTGAAAGGATCGCTTTGCGATCAAAGCCCTCCTTCACATTATCGAAGTTCACTCCTTCAGTATTAAATGTCCAGGTAAGCTTTCCTGTAATGGCATTGATGGCAAAAAAATATCCTTCTGTATCTCCTATATACAACACATCATTGTAAATTGAAGGTGTGGCCCGAACAATTCCTTTTGTAGAAAATCGCCACTTCACCGTACCCTTCGCCTGGTCAATACAATAAACATTTCCGTCGGCACTGCCTATATAAACATTGTTCTTATATAATACGGGTGAAGAACTAAAGTAATCATATTTCCATTCGTAACTTTTATCTTTGCCCAAGGGACATTTCCATTTTATTTTGCCGTCAGCAAGGTTAATTGAATAAAGAGAAGGTGTGTTGTCAGCAACGTATAAAGATCCATTCATATAAGCCGCTGATGAATTGATCGCTTTACCCAAATTTATTTTCCAGTTTGTTCTGCCAGTCGCTGAGCTAATATTCAATAGCTCACCTCTTGTCGTACCAGTGATTAATTTGTCATTTACGATCAGCGGGGTTGACCTCACAGGCGCGAAACAATTTATTTTCCACTTTAATTGATCATAGACCCCCGCACTGCTTTTCACACCGGGGTAATTATGTTCGGGGTTATGGCGGAACATCAGTGTTTGAGAGAACAGGTGCATATAGCAAGAGGAGAGAAGGATCGTCAGAAGTATTTTATTCATAGTAAATTTAATTGGATGGCAAATTAGTCTTCATGTAAAGGTTAACCGACCAAATAAAGGAAAAAGCATTTTTTGACATAAATTTTTTGACCTTGCTGAATTCACTTGTCAATCTTTGTTATTGCCGGGTGAAATCTTTGACAGCCCGGGGTTTTTCAGAATGGGTTTTGGCCGTAACAATTTTTGCGATGCACCGGATATGTTTTCTTTGTTCATGAAGAAAACTTATTTAAAAGCTTATAAGCCGGTGAAGAGTGATAAATTAAAATTGAAGATCAATACGCAGTGATCATAGCGATCATTTCTATCACTAACGTAACCCATAATTTATTTTTAACCAGTCCTGCGCAGCCCGAACAGTTATATCGTCATTTAAATTATTATAGTTATCATCACTTTTGACATATACATCCGGTACTACAACACTTTGCTTATTGATCTTTTTTCTGTGATCTGCAACATAACTCACCGTCAGCAGCGCATAAAAAGAATTGATACCCGTCCTGAACCCATTTGTCGAATTGCAATTGCCACTTGTTGGTTCTCCAAATAATTTTGTATCAGGGCGACTGGCAAGAGCCATCGCCAGTATTTCACCTGAGCTTGCAGTAGCAGGGCCTATCAATACGGCTAGGGGTGTTCCGGAAAAAAAATTACAGTTATTATCCGGCACTGCACATTTCCTGTAACTGGCAGCCGCCGTGTCTTCATTCTTTGCCGGGTCTGAAAGAACCAAATTTTTATCCGCGTAATAAATTTTATAAGCGTCCCCTAATATAATTTTAAAAGCCTCCAGCATCGGCGCAGAATTTCCTCCATTATTCATCCTCAGATCAATGATCAGTCCCTTTGGATGATAGGAAAGTAATTTGCATAAAGAGTCCCTTAATTTATTTGCCCATTCTTTCATTCTTAGTTTATCGCTTCCGATGAGCACTGCAGGCATCTTATAATATCCTGTTTCGGTTGTTAGCATACTGATCTTTATCGACCGTGGCTTTGTGTATTCTTCTTTGATTCCTGCGCTCAACCTGTCAACAACAGGTTCTTTGTATTTGTAACTTGTATCTTTCGTTGAAATGAACCCATGCTTATCTTTTAGTTTTGAAAAGACCCATATCAACACTTCATCCGCCTGTTTGTAAGAAGTCATTTTCGCAGAAAGTAATGTTAAGCTATCCTGCATTTTTTTCCAATTAATATTTTCGCTATACAATGATTCTTTCTGAAAAAGGGCGACAGCTTTCGAGATATAAAGCTGGATGGAATCTTTTCCCTGGCATTTTACTAAAGCGGGTGTGAACAGGAGAGCTGTATGCAAAATGAAAAGAAGTTTTAATATAGGAAAATGCCTGGCGTTGACAACAAGCCTGCGATCATTGTTTTTGTTCATTTCAAAAAAGGATTAGGTGATAAAATTAATATTCAGATCTATCGCTGGGTGTGCGGGTTTTAAATAAGCAGGTTTTGCTATCATCGAAAGCCTGGGGGACAACCTGTGTGTCTGTTAATGAGGACGTAGCGCTGCAGTAGTTTAAGAATTTCCAGATCGATCGCATCCGGGGAATGTCCTCCCTTAAATTTATTTGTTAAAAAATTTTCAAAACAAATTAGCAGTATTTGACAAACATCAAAAGCAGCCAGGGGTTTACTTGCTACATCTATTATAGATCATCGGGATTTCAGTGTAAGAATAAATTAATAATAGGTACAAAATCTAATTATTGGTGTAAATGTAGAAGTATGAAAGCTGTGAACTTTATCAATGAAGGCAATAAGGAAAGCCTCAACAAGGCCAGCAATGTTGACCAGGTCTATTATTCAGAGCTCAAAGAATGGTTTACAACCAATGCATTCAGGAGCCTTAGCATAAAATTTGTATTGCAGGGCTCCATCTATTATAAAGTTGAAGGTGAAGAATACAAAGTAAAGGATGAACATTTCCTGCTGGCTACCAGGCAGCCGGATGTAAAAGCCTATTTTAAAAGTATAACGCCTGTCAAAAGTTTGTGTATCGATATATGCGAGGATACACTCAATGATGGTTTTACCGTGTTGGCCAATGAACAAAAAAATGAGATCACCGATTACAATGCTGATCTCATGCAGCATCCCTATTTTATGGAAAGTATTTATCCTGCATGCCAGAACAAGATCGGCGAAAAATTGCAATCCCTCTCGGCACGAATTGGAGATCTGTCATTGGATGATCCTGTATGTGTCAACAGGGAATGGTTCCTTGAAATGGTAGAGCTGATCATATTGAATGAATTTAAAAATTATAATTCTTTAAAAAACATCCATGCGCTGAAGACAAGTACACAGAAAGAGATTTTGAAACGGGTCTCGGCGGGAAGAGAATTCATTGATCAGTTTTTTTTAGAGAATCCCGATATCAAGACAATTGCGAAAGAAAGTTATATGTCAGAGTTTCATTTTTTCAGAAGCTTTAAACAGGTCTTTGGGGATTCGCCCTATCAATATATACTCAGCAAAAGACTTGAGCATGCAAGCGTTTTGTTAATGGAAAAACAACTCATGATATCAGAGGTCGCTTCGGAATGCGGATTTCCGGATGTATTCACTTTCAGCAAAGCATTTAAAAGAAAATACGGGACCAGCCCTTCAAAGTTAAATTTCCCTCACCAATAGTAACGCAGCCCTTTATATTTTACAAAATCAATTAAAACAATTTTACATGAGATCGTTAATGAAATTTTTTATCCCCATCTTTGTTTTTACTACCGTGAACTGCCAGCAGATCGACCTGGCACATCCTCCTAAAGCTGCGACAGTTTTTGCCGAGAATTTTATATCGACCTCTATGTATGAAAGGGACTTCGCCATTACACCAGGCGGAACAGAAATTTATTATACGACCATGATACCATTCAGCAATTTCCAAACACTGGTATATTGTAAAAGACAAGGAAAGAAATGGACAGCACCCCAGGTCGTTTCATTCTCCGGAAAGTTCAGCGACCTGGAACCGGCTTTCTCTGCTGACGGAAAAAAACTTTTCTTTTCATCCAACAGGCCACTTGATGGAGATAAAATAAAAGACTTTGATATCTGGTATGTTGAAAGAGTTAACAATGGCTGGAGTGAACCCAGGAATGCGGGTGCACCTGTCAACACCGCAGCCGATGAATTTTTCCCTTCCGTCGCTGCCAACGGAAATTTATATTATACCGCACAGTATAAAGGTGGTATTGGACGCGAGGATATTTACCTTTCAAAATGGGAAAATGGATCTTACCAGCCGGCTACCGTTCTTGATACCATGGTGAACAGTGCAGTGTTTGAATTCAATGCATTCATTTCCCCGGATGAAAAGTTCATCATCTTCTCATCACAGGGAAGAAAAGATGAAAAGGGTCGCGGTGATCTTTATATAAGTGTGAAGGATGGATCTGATAAATGGAAGCAGGCAAAAAATCTTTCCATCTTTAATTCAGACCGGCTTGATTACTGCCCTTTTGTTAGCGCTGATAAGAAAATATTTTTCTTTACCAGTGAATCTCATAGTTTGAAAAGATCATTTGAAAAAGCTGTTAACTATAATGAACTGGTGCATACAGCAAGACAGGTAAGGAACGGAACCGGTAATATTTATTGGGTGGATTTCAGTGCCCTGGATGAATATTTTAAATAAGAAATTCACTTCGATCACAAGATATGATCATAACCATAATGATAACTTTATTCTGTCTCAGAAAATTAATGCGCAAAGATGTTCGTATCATTAATGATCAAAGAAATTCTTCCAATGAAAATAGCAGGATTTGACATATTTATTTTTTTCACTTGCTGTTCAAAGCAAATTTGTTACCGAACTTTTCATTGATAAAATTTCAAGCAGTTTTTGACATGACCCCCGAGCATCAATTGTTTTTCTTTGGCGGTCAATGAAAAGGTCAATCATTTTACTAACACAAACTGCATACATGAAAAAACTGCTATTACTATTTGCGATGCAAATGTCACTACTTATGTCATTTGCTCAAACCAAAATGGTCACTGGCCGGGTGACGGAAGAAAATGGAAACGGAATTCCATTTGCAACCATAACAATTAAAGGAAGCAAAGAAGGAGCTTCTGCCGACCAGGACGGAAAATTTTCCATTCGCCTTAAAGGAACAGAGATTCTTGTTATCAGCGCGGTGGGATTTAGTGATAAGGAAGTAGATATCTCCGGCAATACAAATCTTTCGGTAAGCCTTGTGAAGAGTTCGTCAGACCTGAAGGAAGTAGTGGTCACAACAGGTTTGGGAATCAAAAAATCGACTCGGGTTACACCATACAGTGCCCAGGTCATCAAGTCCGAGGACCTATCCATTACAAGACATACCAATCTTAATAATGCGCTTGCCGGAAAGGTTGCGGGAGTTCAGACCAGAAGCCAATCAGGTGCAAAGTTAAACTCCGAGACATTTTTGCGTATAAGAGGTGGTCTGGGTATTGGAGATCGTGCTGCGATCTATGTGGTTGACGGAACTATTACAAATTCTTTTGATATAAATCCGGATGACGTGGAGGATCTCACTGTGCTTAAAGGTGCAAATGCAACTGCATTGTTTGGCAGCCAGGCAACAGGCGGAGCCATTGTTATTAACACAAAGAAAAGAAATCCATCTTCCAACGGGATTGGTATTGAATTGAATTCTGCATTTACAGCAGAAGAAGTTTATGTTTTGCCAGGATATCAAAACCTCTATGCTGGCGGGGCCAATCCTGATCTTGCAAAATTCTCGTGGAAAGCCGGGATGCCTGATGACTGGAAAGCAATGGATGGAAAATATTACCATGATTATACTGATGATGCGAGCTGGGGGCCCAGGATGTCCGGCCAGGAATATATTCCCTGGTATGCATGGTATCCCAATCATAGCCGTTCTTTTAAAACTGGATCTTTATCACCACAACCAAGCAATAATCACGATTTCTGGAGAACCGGGATAACTGCAAATAATAATGTAAGCCTTAGTAAATCCGGTCAGGGTGGTACGATGAGATTATCGTACACAAATCAATTCCAGTCTGGAATCCTTCCTAATTCAAACTCTGACAGGCACACTGTATTTTTTACCGGGGGTATGGATCTGAGCAATCATTTTACAGCCCAGACAAATTTGAGTTTTACCAGTCTTGAATTAAAAGGTGATTTTGCCGATGGATATGCAAATAACGCCGGAGCGAATTTTAACCAGTGGTTCCATCGCGATCTTGATATGGGTATTTTGCACGAGCTAAGAGATCTGCGTTCGCCGTATGGAACAATGGCGACCTGGAACCTGCGTTACAATCCTGATGGATACGATCCAAACAACCCGCAAAACTTTTACAAAGCAAATTATTGGGATAACCCTTATTCCTATTATGCACAGCGACCAAGAGTGACATATCGGAACGCGCTGACGGGCGACGCTTCACTTACCTATAAATTGAATAACAATTTCCGGGTAAAGGGGACGGTTCGGAAAAGCCAGCGAAACGAGCATATTGAAAATATAGCCACGTCATTATTACAGGCCAGCGGATTGCAAACCCAGAACACTGCTAGTTATGCAACAGCGGAAACAAATCTTCAGCGCTATGATTTTGAACTCATCGGGTACTTTAACAAGAAATTTGGGGATTTTAATGTTTCAGTGAACGGAGGCGGCAACATATTTAAGTTCAAACAGGACGAGGTGACGGCTAACACAGTTTCAGGTCTGAATGTGCCCGACCTTTATGCAATAAGCAATTCAAAAAATCCAGCAACAATTACTAATTTGAGACGCAGACAGCAGATCAATTCACTGTTGGGATCAGGGGACATTGAATATAAAAAACTTGCAAGTATAAGTTTTGCAGTGAGAAATGACTGGGGCTCGACATTATCTGATCTAAAACCCTCACTATTTTATCCCTCTCTCGGTGCCAGCTTTATAGTCACTGAATTACTAAAGACAAAGCCTTCATGGTTCAACTATGGAAAGGTATTTGGTAGCTGGGGAAGAAAGCCCGAAAGCCTGGATATTTTTGCAACCAATTTTACTTATGCGGTAAACGCGAATCAATGGAACGGAAATTTCTTAATGGGTGTTCCTAATTTGATCCCTGACCCGGCACTAACCGGTTCATTAATAACAACGATGGAGGTGGGATTTGACACAAGATTTCTAAAAAACAGGCTGGGGTTGAATTTTGTCTATTATCATGAAACAGCTGACAAGATCCCGGTAGATATTCCAGTAAATGGTGCGAGTGGTTATAGCGTCACCACTATTAATGCGGCAAAAGTTGAAAGATCCGGAATTGAATTAATTCTAAATGCAAAACCTATAGCAGGCAAAGATTTTTCGTGGGAATTCAACACGACCTTCGCTTACCTTATCGACAACCCGGTATCACGTTTATTTGGGGACCAGACCAGGATTCCAATTCCACTTCCTCCAGGCCAGCCCCAGCAGTTTGGAGCCAGGTTTGCCCAGGCATATCAGCTACTCGGTGAGGATTGGGGACAACTTTTTGGCAATGGATTAAAAAGGAACGCAGCCGGAATACCACTTGTAAATCCAGCCACAGGCTTATTTGTAGGTGATCCCACAAAAGAATATGGATCGATCGTCCCAAAGACAACCGGGGGGTTGATCAATTCATTCAGCTATAAAGATTTTTCGTTTTCTTTTGCTCTTGATTACCAGGTCGGTGGTAAATTCTTCTCTTTATCTGAATCATGGGGTCATTATTCAGGTTTATTTGAAGCAACAGCAGCTCCGAATGACAAAGGTTTTAATGTAAGGGACGCTGTACCGGATGGCGGTGGTGTGCATGTTGTCGGTGTTTCGACGACTGATGAGAAAACACCAGTGGACATCTACGTAGATGCTCAAACATATTTTCACCAGTTTTATAATGCCTCGATAGCAGAGCCTTTTGTTCATGATCTTACCTATGTAAAATTGAGGGAGGTGAGTCTTGGATATAATATCCCTTTAAAAAAGATCGGAAAAGTCAGCAAATATGTGCAGGGTGCAAAGATCTCTTTGATCGCAAGAAATCCATGGCTAATTTATTCTGATTCCAAAGATTTTGATCCCTCAGAGATCTCAAATTTATATGGTGAGGATGGACAATTGCCGGGGACGAGATCACTCGGCTTTAATCTCTCTTTACGGTTTTAACTCCAAAAAAGAAAATTATGAAACATACAATTAAGAGAATATTTATAATTACTATCACTGCATTAACGCTGCTTTTTGGTAGTAGCTGTGAAAAAGTGGATTTCGGCAACATAAACCAGAATCCCAATCAAACCACCGAGCCGATCACTTCGGCACTACTTACCAATGTTCTGGCAGGACTTTCTGCAACGATCTGGGACCAGGGTAATGTCAGAACCATTGCAGGGTACTATTCACAGTATTATTCACAAACCCAATACACAGACAATTCGCGATATGCAAAAACTACAGTAAATATCGATGTATTTTATGCAGCCGCTTTAAACGATCTGCAAATGATCATCAACTATAATTCAGATGATGAGACCAAGGCGAAGGCGGCCGCAAACGGCTCAAATAACAACCAGATCGCGGTTGCCCGGATAGTCAAAGCTTACACGTATTGGTGGCTGACAGACATTTGGGGCAATATTCCCTACTCCCAGGCTTTACAAGGAAAAGGAAATCCTGCTTACGATAATCAGGAGACTATTTACAAAGATCTGATCAAGGAATTAAAGGAAGCAGTTGGTCAATTTGATGCAGGGCCCGCAGCTACAGGAGACATATTATTCAGTGGGAATATTTCCAAGTGGAAAAGATTTGCCAACTCCGTTCGACTTTTAATAGCACTGCAGATGTCGAAAGTGGATGCCAATCTCGCGAAAACAGAATTTGCGAGCGCATTATCTCATTCAGCCGGTGTAATAGAGACAAATGAAAATAACGCCGCTATTAATTTCCCGGGTGGTGTTTATGATAATACCTTTTATAATTATTACGCGGTAGTACAAAGAGACGATGAAGCTGTTTCGAAAACTTTGACTGACTGGCTAAGCAGCCGCAATGACCCACGAATAAATGTATATGGATCTTCTACAATTGGTTTTCCCTATGGGTTGACCAGGGATAATGCAGTTGCTTTTGGTAATGCAAATACAAATTTTGCAAGACCAGTACATCCATCCAGGCGGGCAATGACCTCCCCGATGTTTCTTATTGAGGCGTCCCATATCTGGCTGGCAAGAGCTGAAGCGGCATCCCGGGGATGGACCGGAGAAAGCGCAAATTTAGCCTACTCAAAAGGGATCGAGATGAGCATGAGACAATGGGGAGTTTTTTCCGACGTTGGCTTTGCCACTTATTTATCGCAGCCCAGCGTTGACCTCGGCACAGGCTCGGCACTGGAGAAAATAATTAATCAGGAATGGGCCACATGGTATCCGAATGGGATACGTGGATGGTCATTGTGGAGAAGGACGGACCTGCCTGTGCTTACACCGGCGCCCGGACAATCAAATGCAATTCCACGGAGGCTTGCACATGGATCCAATGAAAAAGACCTAAACCCGGAAAGCTGGAAGGCAGGTGTTGCCTCCTATACCGTAAGTGGACAGGTTGATTCCCAATGGGGTAAAATGTGGTGGGATAAATAAAATACCATTGGAATTATTATTTGATTCATAAATGAAAAGATGAACGATGACATCTGGTGGGATACAATATTATATATAGCACAACAAATAAAGTTTAGGAAATAAAAATCATACAAACATGAAATTTATAAAATCATATACCTGGTGGCTCTTATTGTTTTTTGCTCTGGCAACTACATCTTGCGAAAAAGAGGAAGTAAAAGATGCAGGTGGTCAAACCTTTGTCAAAATATTGGGTGGAGGTGAGGAACCCGTGGTTCTTCCCCTTGATGTAAATCCTCCACTTGAAGAAATACTGATTGCCGATTTGCGAAAAGATACTAAGACCGAGACTGATCTTAACACGGCAACAACCATTACAATTACCAATACGCAGGCTTTTCTTGATGCGTACAATACAGCACATGGCACCACTTATGAATTGCTCCCTGCTGCGGCCTATAAAATAACCGCCAAATCGGGTGTCACAGTCACTGGTAATACATGGACAATAAATCTGGCTCCTGGGGAATTTGCCCGGGAGATCTCTATTTCGTTGGACAAAAGCCAGATGGATCTGTCGCTATCATATGCATTTGGTCTTAAGATTACCCAGACAAGCGTTGGAACCGTTTCGCTTGGCACCGGATCTTCAATTGTGAATGTTTTGGTTAAAAATAAGTATGATGGAGAGTATGATGTAACCGGTACAATGACTGATGTTGGTGTCAGCACAATTACAGGTGATCTGCCAATGACCTATCACCTGATCACTACCGGCGAAAGAAGCGTGATTGGCTGGTCAACAAAATACGAGGACTATTTTGTAGACATTTTGAGCGCCGGTGCAGGAAGTGTATATGGTTCATTTTGCCCCGAATTCTTGTTCGATGCAAATAACAATATCATTGCCGTGACCAATGCATATGGTCAGCCCGCGGGTAATGGTCGCTATGCACAACTGGATCCAAGCGGGATCAATAAATGGGATCCGGCTACTGGCAATATAGATGTAAAATTCTTTATGTTTCAGCCAAGTGTAGTACCACTGCCAAACCCGAGGACTTCATTTAACTGGCATATGGATTATTCGGGCCCTCGTTAAAATAATTTATTAACCATCAGGAAGCACTCTTCAATTTGCCTGCTTCTATAAACATACATAATAGCACTAGCTATAAAGATTTCTCATGTGCAGATCTAGTTCTGTGCAACGCAGGTGGTTTCTACCACCTGCCCTTTTTTTTACACTATTACTAAGATACATTCTTCCCATGTGATTTGTCACAACCTGCTATTTATTTTTTTGCACACAGGTTTTTTTCCTTTTCAATTTGATCTTTTATAACTTAAGGATCACATTAAACCTTGCAATGACAACCATCGAGCGATGCAGATCAGAGCGCAAAGCTATCATTGGTTTTAAGGATAAAATTTTTAATAAAGTTGCACGCATCACTGTCCTGAGCGAGTTGCTGAATTCAAAATTTCCTGGCAATGATGAAGCAAGAACGCTTGTAAACAAGATCCGGGATAGCGCCGCTTTACTTTATTCCGATACAAATGATCTTATCGGGTTCTTTAGTGAACATCAATGCAGCGCATATTCCGTGCTCTCCCATATTGATGAGTTTGCAATGCAATTATTCAGTGACAGGGGGACCAGTTACGACAATATGCATATTGACAAGGACCTTGAAGAGTTATCCATCCCCGTTGACCAGGCGTTGAATCTTCTATTGCTATGTAAATGTATGCTGATAGATATTTTGCCGATCAGGGATTATCATAAGCTTGCGATCGACCCCTCACTCAGCAATGATTATACCCTTACACTTGCCGTTAAATTTAGCGGTAGTCCGGCGAGGATCAAACAACTTGAACATAAGATCGATCAATTGATCGGGCGAATAGATCATCATCTCGATGGAAAGACCACTATTCATCGCAGCCATAGCAGTGATGCGGCTGTGCAATTAAATTTAATGATACCTGTCAACAGGACGCAATGATGATAATTCGGACGACCCGAATTCTTTTTTAAATTTCCATATCTTTTAGAGCGAAAAAAAATTAGCAGGAACAGACAAGCAAAGGTGTTTTGGAAATAGTAAGTTAATGTTTCAAAAAGATCTTATATGAAAAAAATACTTTCTTTTGCATTTCTTATTGTGATAGTTACCTGCGCAACCTCATGTACTAAATATGAGGGAGACCGCGGCATCCTTATCGATCCGAACGGACGTAAAGCACCAACCACCCAAACAACTGAAGCAACGAAATGTGACGAGGGATTTTTGGTCGATCCGAATGGTCGTACAAAAGTGGCAAGGACTCATACAAATGAAAATAACGAAGGAGCAGAGTAGGCTGCTTTAAGTTATAGAAAGTGAATCAAAACCAGGGTTTGTTAAAAGTGTACTATCCTACTGAACCGATAAGCATGCCCTGAAACCATAAGCAACCGAACGTGGTCCATCACCCCAGGAGCCATAGGGTCTTGTTGCGACAGAAGTATGTGATGGTCCGAAGGCCATTCCAAAATCATAATAACCTCCGCCCCGGTATCCCAAACCTCCTTCCACTTCCGTTGGCCAGTCCGCATTCGTGGCATTTCCAAACTGATCCACAAAACCATCTCCATGAGTGCCTTTGAATGACCTGCCTTTATTACTGCCGATGGTCACGACCCGTTCCCAAAGACTTCCCCCAAGATCCATAACCCAGAAATAAGATGCGCCATACATTTCAAGATTGCTATCGCTGAGATCTTTTTCTGCAATGCCTTTTTCAAAAACAAGGTTGCCTTCACGATCATAATACCTGCTTACCATTTCCGAAGATGAACTACCCCATGGATAATCGCCCGGCAAAACATTGGCTGGACCCCGCGCCGCTTTTTCAAATTCAAGCTCCGTCATTGGTCTTAACCCTGCCCAATCGGCAAATGCGCAACCATCATCCCATGAAATGTAGTTGGCTGGTCTTTCCGGGTAGTCGGTCATATAGACTCCTTCCAAATACATTCCATCAACTCTTTTGATGCCACCCCTGCCTTTATAATATTCTTTGCCGCCAAGATTTGAACGGAAAAAAGATGATTGGTTGCCGAGCGTATTAAGAAAAGAAACATAGTTCCCCTGGCTCAGTTCATATTTCATAACATAAAATGAATGGAAGCCTTTAGGAAATGAATCAGGAACTGGCCCCATCCTGTCACCACGGAATTCAGGAACATTCTTGTTATTATAATAGATCGATCCTTTCTCGCTTCCAACGGAAATACTTTTTTCTGAATTTACCAATATCCTTCCCTTCGTTGTAAGATCGAAGAACGCACTTTCCCTGTTCTGGATGAGAGTATCTGACTCACCAATATAAAAAGAGCCCTGCGGAACTTGCACCATCTCAACCCCGAACACATCTCCGAAGACAATGTTAGCATAATCGATCCCTCTTACCTGCGCATCGAGTTCAATTTTTAACCTCCACGATACACTACCCCTGTATTTTGCTGAGAGTGAAATGAGCACACCTGCTCTGTGTGGAGGCACATAAAAAACCGGTTCGATACCGTTTCGCTGGAAATTGTAGATCATCTTATGACCTGCAAGCTTTACCATTGCCGCACGGTGATTACGTGTTTCGTTCTGATGCCTGACCTTGAAAAAGATCCATACAGCATCATTATTCTTATCATTCTTCCAGGCGTTATTCCATGTGACAGTAAAATAGGCGGTCAACTTAGGGGTCACAGTATCCCGGGGACTTCCTGAAAATGAGAAGTTGGTGATCACCAGTTCCGATGCCATTAGCTGAAACGAAAAAGTTATAAGGAGGGCGAGTAAGATCTTTTTTTTCATTGTATATGGTTATTAAATTGGCTGTCTGTCAATAAAATTATCTCGGTGTAAAATATCATTATACCCACTTACCAAAAAAGCAAGAAATGACAAACTTTATAAATCGGGAGATGAAGTTGAGCCATTATTTTCGTGTCATCTTTTTCAAGTTTTCGATGGATAAGGTTTCTTGACTAATGGTTGTGGCTTTGATCAGTGGCCCCTCGTTTGCAATGAGGGGCTTTGTTATGCGTCTGCAGCAATTACCATTTTATAATGAAATTCTTCAAACTCATTTTGCTTATAGCCACCAGGATTTATAAAGAATAATTTGAAAGGACTGTTGTGTTTGTTTTCATTTTTTAAAACAACTTCTACTTGATAACTATTCACACATGTTACTTCACTTCAAATGAAAATGAAAGAGAACTATCAGAAGCTGTGTTAAAAAAAATGGCAGCCGGCCACAGCACCAAAATAATTATTGTCAACCGCAAACATGGTTGATCATATTGAATAAAATAAAGGGTGCCAGGGAAGAAAACTTAAAGACCCTGGTCATTAAAAAAAATAAATTATCCGCATAAAGGATCATACCTCAAAAAGGGTATGACTTGAATAACATACAAAATGGTATATTACTTATCAAAAGTTCCCTTTGATTCTACTCAGGCTTGTTAAAACTATTTGGATAAGACACGCTCGGCACGTTGGTGATTAGAGTTTGATATGAGTTCTCATTAACTTTCAAATTAAAAGTGTACCATCGGTAGCTTATATTTATGTAAACAGCAAGCTTTAGATAAGTCTTCAAAATAAAATGAAATAAAATGAAACAGAATACTTTACTCATTCTTGGTTTTTCATTATTTGGACTATTGATTGGATATGTTACGGGCATTACGAGTAGTGAGATCTCACAAACAATTATAACGGCATTATTTGCGCTAATGGGGGGTAAAGTTTTTTTAGACATTAAACAAGAAAATGTACTTCAAAATAAAGTCGCTGGTGCTATTCTTTTATTTTTTTCTATTTTATTTATTGCAGGAATAAACATTGGTATTTATATCAAGGTTAATAAATTATTGACCAAAAAAGAAAACCTTGCTTTGAAAGGAGACTATTTACGGGATTTTATAATAAAGAATGATTTGGAAGCCAAATACAGAAGTGGTGATATTTCAGCGGACTCAATTGTAAAAAAAATTTTGAATGAGAAATAAGTTAGCAATTGCAACTTTATTAAATATCTTTCTTTGTATTGAGGTTTTTTCTCAAGCCTCGTACATCCCATCAATAGTCCGGATCTATGGATACAAGAATGATCAGGCAAAAGTTGGTTCAGGATCATTTGTGGAGGTAAATGGTAAACCTTATATTTTGACTTGTTATCACATTTTAAGCGGGTGTGATAAGATCGAGGTACGCTCAAATGTTTTTGGCCTTATAGAAGACGTTGAAATTGTTGCCTATGATAATGTTAAAGATTTATTATTGCTTGGTTATAAAAAAGTATCCACTCTCGATCCAAAAAAATTACCACTTGGGAATTTGCCAAAAAATCTTTCTGGTTTAAAAGCCGTTTCAATTGGCCACCCAAATAATACGCCAGACCAGAAGTTTGATGTTGGTTTTACATCTGAAAACGGAACTATTTCTTCCATTGCTCTAAGTGATAATAATGGCAATGGAATATTTAAAATAGGATATGAATTCAATATTATTCCGGTAGATGCAACAATTTATGGAGGTATGAGTGGTGCGCCTGTTATTCTAAATTCACAGGTAATTGGGGTTTTGTCGGGTTCTATAAATACCGGGGGGTCATTAGGATGGGCTATACCAACAAATTATTGTCTCCAAATGTCTTTTCTCACAGTTCCTTTAAAAACGGGGCTTACTCTTAAAGAACTGCAAAGTCTCAAAGCGGGTAATAGACCCATCTTCCGTTCTGTATCAATTGACGAGAATATAAACAGGTTATATTCACCCCTGGCTGAATTAATTACCGAATCAGAAAGTCATCTGGAGAATTATCTTGATAATAAATCCAAACAAGA
>Ga0190274_10000138_pt1 | contig 49236 bp, 45 predicted proteins | sample Popmic531T_FD_133002 | JGI IMG/M metagenome (GOLD analysis project Ga0190274, IMG submission 133002) | Populus adjacent soil microbial communities from riparian zone of Yellowstone River, Montana, USA - 531 T | ecosystem: Environmental > Terrestrial > Soil > Riparian zone | place: USA: Montana...
CTTTCTTTAGCAGACTCCAGTTCATTGTATAGTTTCAAAGCTTTTCTATTGCTGCCAATGAGTAAAGTATTGAAACCCATTTGACGGGTTTTAATTTTACGGCCGGTTATGGTGGTAAGTGTAAAGCGAATGAATGCCGTTGCAAAAAAATGCAATCCGAGCAAGGCGAAAAATGTACTGTAATATGTTTTATATGAAAGGATGGTGTCGTCGAGCAGTAGCGTAAAGAAGATTACCAGTACACCAATAACTGCGATGTATAACGTTTGTCCGATTTCACGCAATCGCGATTTTCTGTAAATATCAGAATAGGTTCCTGTGAAAGCATACACTGTAATCCACAACAAAGGGAGCAGTGTGATTCCAATATAGAATTTTGCATCCGGTACAATCTGATCGAATGTCGCACCTTCAATGTACAATTTACGGTACATGAAAAACAACGCCCATGCAACAGATGCCGCAAAGAAATCACCAACTATATATTTAATCGCCTGGATTTTCCGGTTCATCAGAAATGCACAACTTTGATATTATCCAGATAGAAAACTGATTCAGTCACAGCCGGACTCTTAACAGCACCGAAAAAAACCTGGTATCCTGAAGCATCCGGGAAAGCACTCACTGTATAACCTAGTTGTACATAAATCTTTTTCCACACGTTGGTAGCATTAAGGTTTATGATTGCAATTTGTTCAGGATTGGATCCGGGGGTGTTTATGAAAATTCCCGCGGTCATGGTTTGGTTTATTTTATAATCAAACTCCAGGTATACCGGAGCACCTGATCCCGGCAGGTCATATGAAGTAGTTGATGTAATTTCAAACTTGGTGTTTGCCTGATTCAGTTTAACCACTCCACAAAGTCCTTCAGAATTGTTAGGGTCGGAAAATAAGGTTTGATACATTACAGTATCACTTGAGGCTGTAGATGTGAGACTGAATCCGGATCCTTCAAAATCTTCGCAGAAACTGCATTGTACGGAATCCCAGTAACTGGTTACAGGATCAATTTTCACAGTACCCAATTCCGGAATATTAACAGTTTGTATACTGCTCCTGTAAAATGGATATGGTGATCGGGTAGCGGCAATACCGTTCAGCATAATTCCCGGACTCAAAATTAAATTTGTACTTCCCGTGTTCAATACAGGGAACTTTGCCGGAAGTTCGTATACTCCCTGGAATTCATTGTTAACGTATACCCACACATCTTTTATGTTTGTGGAAGCAGATGGACCAAATTCTGGAAGGGTAGGAGTGGGATCAAAAACAAAACTGTCAATTTGAATATATCCCGGGGCAGATTCATCGGGATTGATAAAGTCGCATGAAGGCAACCACATCAGCATTGCTAAAAGTGAAATAATAATATAGTGCTTACTGATTTTCATCCTGTCAAATAAAATTGTGAATTGAGTTGAGGAATTTAGTGGTTATGAAACCAGGGTAGCTGAGAATTTAAGTTTTTCAACTATCTGATGAGCAACCTCAAGTGCTTTGTAGCCATCTTCAATACTTACAACAGGAATACTGTTTCCCTGTATCGCCTTTGCAAAAGTTTCCAGTTCCGATTTGATGGCATTGGTTTCACTGACTTTTGGGTTTTCAAAATATATTTGTTTGGTTCCTTTTCCTTCACCAAGATCAATTGTCACGGCAAGCGGATCAGGTTCACCAATTACGTTTTTCAGTCGAACAACCTCCGAACTCTTTTTCAGAAAATCAACAGAGATATATGCATCTCTTTGAAAGAAACGGGACTTGCGCATATTTTTCAATGAGATCCTGCTTGCTGTAAGATTGGCAACACAACCATTATCAAATTCAATGCGTGCATTTGCAATATCCGGTGTATCACTTACGACAGCAACACCGCTGGTACTTATTTTTTTGATAGTTGATTTCACTACACTTAAAATAATGTCAATGTCGTGTATCATCAGATCCAGAACTACCGATACATCAGTACCTCTCGGATTGAACTGTGCCAGGCGATGAGTTTCAATAAACATAGGAGATCCGATATAAGACTTCGCGGCAATGAATGCCGGGTTGAAACGTTCCACATGACCAACCTGAACTTTTACATTGGCTTCAGCAGCCAGTGCAAGCATGGTCTTGGCTTCTTCCATTGAATTGGCCAAAGGCTTTTCAATAAAAACGTGTCTTGATTTTTGTAATGCACTCACTGCACAATCGAAGTGATGCAAAGTTGGTGTCACAATGTCGATGACTTCGCAGTCGTCGATAAGTGCATCCATATTGTCGTATGCGGTTATGCCAAATTCTTCAGATACCTTTTGACGGGTTTCCGAATTGTTGTCGAAAAAACCAACCAACTGAAAATCCGGGATCTCCTTTATCAACCGGATGTGGATCTTACCCAGGTGACCAGCTCCTAAAACACCTATCTTCAACATATTGAATTTTTTGCAAAAGTAACCCTTTTTTAACGAACCGAAAATGATTATTTTTGTAGTCTTTCCGAAGCTTTTATACACCACACACATTTACAGCTAAATAGTACTAAATTCCCCATGATAGAGGATACTTTCAGGCATCAGGGTATGCGCAGGAAACTTGTAGATGAAATTCGTAAAAAGGGAATTTCAAACGAACAGGTTTTACAGGCTGTTGGTGATGTTCCCAGGCATCTTTTCCTGGATAAGGCCTTTCTGGAAATTGCTTACCAGGATAAAGCGTTGCCAATTGATGCAGGCCAGACCATTTCACAGCCTTACACTGTGGCATATCAGAGTCAGTTGCTGCTGCTGGAAAAAGGCATGAAAGTGCTTGAAATAGGTACCGGTTCGGGCTACCAGACCAGTGTTTTGTTCAAACTGGGTGTAAAAGTGTATACAATTGAACGTCACAAAGTACTTCATTCCAAAACTCAGCAACTTCTCAATGAGTTGAATTACAGCGTAAAGCAATTTTTTGGGGATGGATTTAAAGGCTTGCCGGCATTCGCTCCTTTTGACCGAATTTTAATTACCTGTGGTGTTGGAGAAATTCCGGGTGAACTGGTGAAACAACTTAAGAATGGAGGACTTATGGTTCTGCCACTTGGCCCTGATAACGAGCAGGTTATGACCACCGTGCTAAAAAAGGATGATCAACACACTGAAATAATTTCCTGGGAAAAATTCCGCTTTGTGCCCATGCTTGAGAATAAGGTGCCCTGAAAAATTGGTGAATGAGTTAATGAGGTAATGGGTTAAAGGGTTTTTGAGTTGAACGTTAGGTCGCGACATGAATAATTTTTGCAAATGAGGTCCTTTTTTTGAGTTCGTTTTTACAAATCTCAACTTGAATGAGTTCCATTTTAGTCATCTATCTTATTGATAATAAGAAGGATAAACTACTAACAGCTGTTCATAACTGTTTTCACAACTTCCGGTGAGTCAAATTATTAATGAGGAGTGTAGGCCTTAATTTTAATCATAATCTAAAATCTACCTACATGAAAAAAACAATTCTAATCGCAGCCTCACTGCTCCTTGCTGGATTCGTGCAGGCGCAAGACAACAAAATGTGGCTGAGCGGCACCGTCGGCCTTCAAAGTTATTCTGATGACGATGACAATAAAACCTTCGGAGGTGTCTTCAGTCCGGGATTCGGATACAGCATCAATCCGAAAATAGCGGTTGGAATCGGCCTCACTTATTCGAGTTTTACTGATGAAGAAGAAGTTGGAAATGATACTTATGAATTCAAAACAACAGAATTCTCTGTGGCACCGTTCTTCAGATACTACAAATCGCTGGCCGATAAATGTGCATTGTATGGAGAATTAAATGTAGCATTTGGCTCTGGCAAAGAAGAAGATGATAATGGACCACTTCCGGATACGGAAGATACTTATGGATTCTTCCAGGCTAAAATTGCTCCGGGAATTCAGTATTGGGTTCATGATAACTGGTCGATAAACGCGGAATGGGGTGTACTCAGTTATCGTGTTGACAACGACAAAGCGGATACAGATCTTGAAGAAGACTGGCAATCCAATGAGCTGAATGTAGGTCTTGATATGGCTGCAATTACTTTCGGTGTGAATTTCCACTTCTAAGAGAAATTACAAATTAAAAAAAAAGGGGATGCTTTATTCGGCATCCCCTTTTTTGTAGAAAGTTTTTATTATTTCATTCCTGTTTCCTGAAATTTCTTGGTCAGGATTTCGTGCAGTGTTTCCACTTCAATTCGTTTCGCGATGATGACTTTATTTTCATCAAGAAGAAAAATCTGAGGAGTTGTAGTCAGATCAAATTCGTGACGGAAATTATTGTGAAGTTGCGGATCAGCAACATTCGTAAATTTCAAATCTTTTTCCTTGATGAATTTTTTCCATTTGTCGATTTCAACTTCTACACAAACCGCATATACATCCACACCTTTACTTTTCATTTCATTGTAAAGGTCATTGATTTTCGGAGTTATTTTCTGACAATGGCCACAGTCCGGATCCCAGAAATACAACACAGTGTATTTGGCTTTCATATCGTAAAGAGCACGCGGACGATCCAGAGTATCGGTCAGGACGAGGTTCTTTACTTTCTTACCAAGCAGAATTGGTTCAAGCACCTTAGCGCGGTCCTGAATTTTATAAAGCTGTGCTTCGTCGGCCCAGAATGCCAATTCTTTAGTATAATACTTTTTTGCCATGTGAACAAAAACTGCATCCATACCCATGATATTCGAAGTTTCATAAGTATTGGTTAACCACCAAACAACATACTTAAACATTTCCGATCCATGTTTCAATTTGGAAATTACAAAGTCAGCTTCCTTGTTCACTGAGTCTGGCATCTGCAGTGTAAGCTTCTTGAAATACTGCTCAAGTTTCGGATGAAGTACAGGAGTATATAAAAGCCTATCGTCAGTCAAATCAATATTGTCAAAGTAATGTTGCTTGTAATAATAAAACTGATAAAGCGAATCAATTGTTCCATCAGCCTTCTTTGGCATTTCAGGCATCTTAACTTCTTCAGTTGCGTTGAATACTTTCGTTAAAATGAAATCGGGATTTTTTGCTTCGAGGTTGTTTTTGTAGTTGACTACGGCGCTATCGATTGTAGTCATCCTGGCCTTCACCTTGTCAGCTTTTTCTTTATCCTGTTTTACAGATTCATATTCCGCACGGAGTGGTTCAATCTCTTTTGATTTTGCATTGATGAACTGCAGGTAATCATAAAAAATGGTGTTCTCATTTGAGTTTTTCACCTTCATGTTTTTAACATATTCGAGTGTGTCAGTTTCCACACTGAAGTGTTGTTCCTTATCGATGATGAGTTCAAAGTATTTTTTACCCGGCAACACAATCATATAAATTCCTCCCGGTAATTTTTCTGAACCTTTAAAGACCACATTTCCTGAAATATCAGCTTTACTTGAATCCTTCAGGTATTGCTTTTCGCCATAGTAATTGGCAAGGTAAACAAGCGAATCTTTCAGGCCATTAATTTTCACTTTTACGTTGTACCCGTCTTGTCCGAACGAGTTCGCAAATCCGGCAAACAATATTGCAGTGGTGATAAGGATACTTTTTAATCGCATAGTAGTTGTAGGTTTTTTAGCAAACAGCACGCAAAATTAACAATTGTTATGATGAAGAAACCGTGAACAATTTTCAAATGTGCCACTTAAAGGCTCTCATTTGTCCATTGAATTCGATCGGATGCCACGCCAGACACCAGTATTGAAACATCATTTGCTCGCATAAGTTACCAAATTTGCAGTTGTTTCATTACCGGCTCCATCAATCAATATTACCTTCAAATTAATTGGTTCGGCCGTTTCCGGGAGGTCTTCCGGGTAGATAATGATTCGGTTAGTTGCCAAAACCGCAGGTACCCAAACATCATTAATATAACATTTATAGGATGCTATTCCTGATAAATCACTTTCCAGACCAAGGATCAGCCTTTTTTTGCCGGTGAAATCATCGGCTTCCCAAACAGGAGTTTTCATTAAGGGAGGAATCGTATCCAGAGTTACAGAGAAATCACCCAAAGTTCTGGTTTTAAATACGATCCATCCTTTTTCAAAAGTCGATTTGAATCCCTGCATCCGACCAGTGGAGTCTATCAATACGGCTATAAGTTGCGATTGAAGCACACTTTTCTTTATGTCAGGTTTTATGGCAATAACGATTGGGTCCTGGATGGGGATGCCGGCAGGTTTGATGGAAATAATCGGAGCATTCAACACCGTTTCATTTTTGACCTTATCGGTGTGAGGTAATTTTTCAGTGGAAACGAGCCGGATATCTTCATAAAATGATTGTGGGGAGATGTCAATCCTGTAATTTTTGGAAATTATTTTCTGAGCTTTTTCATACAAGCAAAGCGTACCTTCCGGAACTCCGGCAGTTTTAATTGCATCAGGATTTTGCATGATATGGCATCCTGTTTCACTGAAATTTCCAACATTGTCCATTACTTTCACAACTACTTTATGCAGCTTAAAATCATTCAGCAAAACCATTCCGTTTTTATTTTCCAGGAATGACAACTTGTTTCCTTTCAGCGCATGGCAGAGAATAATTTTTTGCCCTGAATCTTGTTGCCAGGGATAATCAATTGTGGCATTCACCATCCTTGTTTCGCTAAAAGAAAAACTGTCAATACTTGCACTGAAAATCAATGAATCGTCAAAAAACATATTCCAGGAATGAATTCCTATTTGATTCTCCTCGACACCTGCTTTATCATAAGTTTCTATCCCTACAAAAAAACGAGCGCCGGTTAACAGGGTATCTTCAATCAATCCACTTTTTCCTTCCGCAATATTTATAATTTGCCTTGTCGCTCCTGCAAGACCATCCTCAGGGCCTGGGTTATATACTGCCAATGCTTTTATTAGAGGGGGCACAGTATCAACAACACTGTAACCCATAGCAACAGGATTAAATGGTTTTTCAGATTGTGCATGACGTGTTTCAAAGTGGAGATGAGGACCTTCACTGCCGCCGGTATTTCCGGAATAACCGATTAATTCACCTTTCCTTATGAGCATCAATCCGGAATCAGGGAATAACTCCACTTCATAGTCCTGTTTGGAGAATTGAAGTTTGCGGATTGTGTCCTCTAAAGCCGCATAATAAATTCTCAAATGCCCATAAACAGTTACAATGTTATCAGGGTGAGTAATATAAACCGCCCTTCCATAACCGACAGCACTGATTTTTACGCGGGAAACATAACCATCTGCGGCAGCAAAAACCGGCAGACCTTCTTTTTCACCTGTTTTATAATCGATTCCGGAATGAAAATGATTGCTCCTGAATTCTCCGAAATTACCTGAGATTTTATCCTGTTGAACCAGGACCTGACCCATTTTCAGCGAATCAGGCAATGACTGACTTAGTAAAATTTGTGGAAAATTAAAAAGTACCAATACAGGGATTAACAGATTTAACCACCTCCTGAAACCAAATCGTTGTATCAAAAACCCGTAAAACGTACTGTTTATAAGTAAAACTTTTGAATTCAATTGCTTAAATTAATGTTATTAAATTTATGGATTAACTAACTTTGTCAGGAATTGACATGCTGAACCATGAATGCCAACCTGGAACTGTTAAAAGAACTAAAAATTAAGGTTGAAAAATTAATAAATTTGCAAGAACAGTTGGTATTGCAAAACCAACAGTTGCAATCGCTTAATAATCAACTGGTTCAAAAAAGTCAACGTCAGGAAAGCCATATCACTGAGTTGGAAGAAAAGATGAAAGTGATCAAACTGGCACAACAACTATCAGGGTCCGATCAGAATACCCGTGATATCAAGTTGAAAATAAACGAGTACATCCGGGAGATTGACAAATGCCTGGGTTTGATTAACCGCTAACCACCAAATGGACGATTTATCCATCAAAGTTACCATCGCCAACAGGCAATATCCGCTGAAAATTAAGCGGACAGATGAGGAACGCGTCAGGAAAGCGGCAAAATTGCTTAACGACAGGATTAAAGAATACGAGAATCAATATTCTGCAACCGACAAACTGGATATAGTTACCATGTGTGCCATGCAATTCGCATCGGAGTTGGTAAATGTTCAGGAAGAAGTGGATTCAAATCAGGAATCAAATGCTTCAGAGATTGTAGCTTTAGGTAACCTGATTACCGCCTGTTTGAAAGAGAATAACGTTCATTGAATGGAAGGGTATTCAGTGCAGTATGGACGCCATGCATGGCATCGGTACTTCACATAAAAAAACGCCCGCTTAAATTCTGATCACAGTTTTAAACTCAACACTATCAAATTGGGGACAAAGCTTAATGTGTCCGTAATGCAGGCCTTAACCGTTTCTTCGGAAGCGGTCTCTTCTCCGGAAGGGCATTGGAAGCAAGAAAGCGCAGGCATCCCCGCCCATGTCGTAATGGGGTTTAAAACCGTCAGGGTTTAATGCGGGTTTTTAATTGCACAACACAACAACTATATATATAATTTTTAATCAGAGCACTGAAAATGGATAATGAATTAATTATAACAATCATTGCGGCAGTAGGATCGCTGGTGGTAGGCGGAGTGCTTACCTGGCTCCTTATGCGCAATCAGAATATCAACCTCGAGAAAGCGGCACAGGAAAAAGCAGATTCAATTCTGAAAGAAGCTGAATCAAAAGCTGAGTTGGTTAAGAAGGACAAGATGATGGAAGCGAAGGAAAAATTTTTCCAGCTGAAAACAGAACACGAAAAAGCGATTTCCGAAAAAGACAGAAACATACAAGCTGCGGAAAACAGGATCAAACAAAAAGAAACTACTGCTTCTCAGAAACTGGAACAAGTTCAACGCAAGCAATCGGAACTCGACAATCTTCAGAATAACCTGAAAGGTCAGATTGAAGGAATTGAATTGAGGAAGGATGAACTGGATAAGATGCATCACAAACAAGTGGTGCAATTGGAAAAAATTTCTGGATTGTCGGTTGAGGAAGCGAAAGCACAATTGGTGGATGCCCTGAAAGCTGAAGCAAAAACTGCAGCTCATTCATACATCAAAGACATTATTGACGAAGCAAAACTTACTGCAAATAAAGAAGCTAAGAAAATCGTTATCCAAACGATTCAACGTGTTGCAACCGAACAAGCCATTGAAAATTCCGTTACTGTTTTTAACATCGACAACGACGATGTAAAAGGTCGTGTTATTGGTCGTGAAGGCCGTAACATCAGGGCGCTCGAAGCGGCAACAGGAATTGAAATTATTGTAGATGATACTCCTGAAGCAATTATCCTGTCAGGTTTTGATCCTATTCGTCGTGAACTTGCAAGACTAGCACTTCACCAACTCGTGACCGATGGTCGTATCCATCCTGCACGTATTGAAGAAGTAGTTGCAAAAGTTAAGAAGCAACTCGAAGAAGAAATTATTGAAACAGGAAAGCGTACTACTATCGATCTTGGAATTCACGGACTTGCTCCTGAATTGATTCGTATGGTAGGTCGTATGAAATACCGTTCTTCTTACGGACAGAATTTGCTGCAACACTCACGTGAAGTGGCAAACTTATGTGCGATCATGGCAACTGAGCTTGGCTTGAATGTGAAGCTTGCAAAACGTGCAGGCCTTCTCCACGATATTGGAAAAGTTCCGGATGATGAACCGGAATTACCACACGCTATTTTAGGAATGAAACTCGCTGAAAAGCACAAGGAGAATCCTGAAGTTTGTAATGCAATAGGAGCCCACCACGATGAAATTGAAATGACGAGTCTTATTTCGCCAATCATCCAGGTTTGTGATGCCATTTCAGGTGCACGTCCAGGAGCCCGTCGTGAAGTTGTAGAACAATACATCAAGCGATTGAAAGACCTTGAAGCTCTTGCAATGTCATACAAAGGAGTTGAGAAATCATATGCCATCCAGGCTGGTCGTGAATTGCGTGTGGTTGTGGAGAGTGAGAAAGTAGATGACAAAACAGCTGAATCGATGTCATTTGAAATCGCACAACGAATTCAAACTGAAATGACATATCCCGGACAAGTGAAAGTGACTGTGATCAGGGAAACCCGTTCGGTGAATTACGCAAAATAGCAGGACGACGGATAACTCCGAAAGGTAAATTCGTAATTCGCAGATCCGATGAGTCGTATCTGCGAATTCGTAATCCGTACTCCACATTTAAATATTCGCCGATGCTCAGCAAGTTTTCACTCAAGTCGGGATTGGTACGTAATGTCCTGACGCTTTCCACCGGATCAACTATTGCACAGGCGATACCTGTACTTATTTCTCCGATTCTTACGAGGATTTTTCCCGTAGCTGATTTCGCTACCCTTACTGTTGTAACTACCCTTATTTCATTACTGGGAGTGATTGTTTGTGGCCGTTATGAAATTGCCATAGGATTGCCTGCTGACGAAAAGGAAGCTAAGCAACTTGTTTATTTATCTGTAACGGTTTCGTTTTTTGTAGCATCAGTTGCAATGGTGCTTATGCTGATTTTTAATCACCAACTGGCACGACTGCTGAATAATGAAGCCGCCGCACCTTACTTGTTGCTTGTCCCTCTGACATCGCTGATGTATGGTATCAACCAGGCATTGACTTACTGGAATATCCGCAACCGGAACTATGCATTGATGTCCTCTTCAAGGGTGAGTCAGAGTATTACTAATTCAGGATCGAGTCTGGCTTTTGGTTATTCTGGATGGAATTTCAACGGATTGGTGATCGGAAATATTCTGGGGAATGCATCGGCTTTGATGTATACATTTTTCCGCACCATCAGCAATGGAGATATCACCTTCAAAAAGTCGGAAATCAATAAAACGCATATGAAGGAGTTAGCAATAAAATACTCCGAACTCCCTAAAGTTAATGGTACACATGCTATGGTGGATATGCTTCAATCAACCGGGGTAATTTTTATTATTTCAGCATTGTTCGGGAACATCACTACAGGTTTATATGGGTTGACTTTACGGATTCTGCAAGCTCCCCTGACACTGATAGGAAGTTCTTTCTCGATAGTGTTTTATAAGGAAGTATCCGAGAAAATAGCAAACAAACAACGTATTGATAAATTACTCAGAACAACCATCAGGACTTTGGCGTTAATTTCATTTCCAATTTTTTTGACTATCATGATTATTGGCCCGGATTTATTTGAATTTGTATTTGGTGCGAACTGGCGTGAGTCCGGTGTATATGCGCAAATTATGAGTCCATGGTTGTTTGTGAATTTTATCAGTTCACCGGTTTCGCACTTACCTGTCATTCTTGGAAAGCAACGGCAGTTTTTCCTGCTGAGCCTGGTTGGAAATATTCTTGTTATATTGAGTTTGTTGGCTGGATCACTAATCTTTGAAGATGTTAAAATAGGGTTCGCATTAATTTCCGGTACCCAGGTAGTTTATTTGTTGGGAGTTATTTATTACTTTATGCGGATCGCTGCAAAGGCACACATATGAAATCATTTATAAATCGTTTCATGTACAGGTTAACCCTGGCTTTTAATTTCAAAAATCAGCCCTTGATGATGCAGGGTTATCATGATAGGAATGGAGTGTATTTGCCAGAGGTAAAAATCAGCAATACTACTTTTATCCAGGATCGCAACAGACTTGTATTGGAAGATCATGTATTCATCGGCCATTATAATTTTATAGAATCGAGTAATCACATTCTGATAGGAGAAGGGAGCCAGGTTACAAATTACATCAGCATACTGACTCATTCAAGTCACCGCTCCATTCGTTTTTATGGAAGTCATTATCAGAACAAAGGTGAACTCAAAGGATACATCAAAGGTGCCGTTGTCATTGGTAAATATTCTTTCATTGGTCCACATGCTACCATAATGCCTAATACAAAAATTGGTAACGGTTGTATTGTTGCAGCTTACAGTTATGTGGATGGTGATTTTCCTGACTTCAGTATTATTGGTGGAAATCCTGCTAAAATAATTGGTGATACCCGGCAGAAAGATCAGGAGTTCTTGATGAACGAGCCTGACTTAATTCCATTTTATGAATCATGGGCAGGTAAACAGTTCTAATAGTTTAAAAAGGAACGGATGAAAAAGCTATTGTTGATTGGAAGTGCATCTATTCACGTTCTCAATTATTACAACCTGGTGCGTGATTATTTTGATGATGCCTGTATCATTTCCAACGAATCCGCATTCGGAGATATTCCTACTCATATCGTAAGTTTTTCCATTCGCAATCCGATTGGCATTCCTTCAAGCATCAGGAAAATTAAGCAGGTTATAAATTCATTTCAGCCAACTGTAATTCATATCCACCAGGCAAATTCTGTGGCATGGTTAAGTATGCGCGCTGCCGCTGGAAGCGGCATTCCGATTGTCCTTACAGCCTGGGGTGATGACATACTCGTGCATCCAAACCAGAATAGTTTGCTGCGTAAAATGGTGGTACGAAATCTTTTTGATGCTTCAATACTTACTTCCGATTCCCTTTACATGGCAGGTGAGATGCAAAATCTAATTCCTGAAAAACCACTCGATATTGTAGTTGCCAATTTCGGAATAGACGTAGCTAAGCAAACAGTTACAAAGGAAAATATCGTGTACTCAAACAGGTTGCACAAACCAATGTATCGAATTGATTCCATCATAAAAGCATTTGCAAAATTTCATAAAACTGAAAAGGGTAAATCATGGAAACTGGTCATTGCAGGTGATGGAACGGAATCAGGATATCTTAAAAACCTGGTTTACTCACTCGAATTGGATGCACATGTGGAATTTAAAGGATGGCTTTCGCAGGAAGAGAACAAAGCGCAATATCTCAAATCCAAAATATTTGTTTCAGTGCCAAACAGTGATGCCACTTCGATCAGTTTACTTGAAGCACTTGACGCGGGATGTATTCCTGTGTTATCAAATTTGCCTGCAAACCTGGAGTGGGTGCTGGATGGAGTGAACGGACATATTGTAAAAAACATGGACAGCGATTTTATTTCTCCAGCACTTGATCTCGATAATAATTCCGTTACAACCTTAAACAGGAAGCTTATTGAAATGCGTGCTACAAAATCTGTGAACCGCGATAAATTCCTGGGTATCTACAACCGATTATTAAACAAATAGATTTCCTATGTGTGGTATTGCCGGTATTGTCAGAAAATATGGAGAGGTTGCTGAAAGGCCAATGATTGAAGCCATGACTTCAGCTGTGGCACATCGGGGCCCGGACGGCTCAGGAATTTTTATTGATAAAAATCTGGCACTGGGACACCGAAGACTTTCCATTATCGATCTTTCAGAAAACTCCGCACAACCCATGTTTTTTGGTGATAAATATGTGATTGTTTTCAATGGTGAAATTTATAATTATGTAGAACTTCGTAATGAATTAAAAATTCTCGGTTACACTTTTAAAACAACCGGAGATACAGAAGTTATTTTAGCAGCCTACGATTTCTGGAAAGAAAATTGTGTGACTCATTTCAATGGCATGTGGGCGTTTTGTATTTATGATAAAACAGCCGATAAATTATTTTGCAGTCGCGACAGGTTTGGAGTCAAGCCTTTTTATTATTCAACTTACGATGGTTTTTTCAAATTCGGTTCTGAAATCCGCCAGCTTTTTAGTGCAGGATTGCCACGGATTGTAAATAAGAAAGTGTTGTCGGATTACCTGGTACTCGGACTTGAAGAATACAATGAAGAAACTTTTTTTCAACATATTCTCAAATTGAATCCCGGACACAATATGTTCGTCGATTTAAAAAGTGGAGCAATCAGCATTGCTAAATATTATACCATAAAAATTGATTCTGCAATTTCGTCACTGTCATTGGAAGATGCGAGCGATTTATACCTAAAAGAGCTTACAAGATCAGTTTCGTACCGTTTACGTTCGGATGTTAAGGTTGGAACTTGTCTGAGCGGTGGACTCGATAGTTCTGCAGTGGCTGCACTTGCTTCTGAATTGTATCATCAGAATTCTACCGGAAGGTTTACAGCCATCACAGCAGCTTCTGTGGATCCAACAAACGATGAAAAACATTTTGCAGCGCAGGTTGTGAAACAATTCGATCTGTCGTGGGCAACTACAACTCCCACAAAAGATGATTTTATCAATTCAATGGATGAGGTGATTCTCACGCAGGAAGAACCTTTTGGTAGTCCATCAATTTTCATGCAGTATTTTGTAATGCAGAAAGCACAAGAGGCGGGATGCCCAGTGTTGCTCGATGGTCAGGGTGGCGATGAATCATTGATTGGATACCAGCGTTATTATCCTTCTTATATAAACTCCTTGCCGATAAGTGAAAGACTTGGTGGAATTTTTAAAAGTTCTGCTAACTCCGGCTTGACTGCAGTGCACTTAATGAAGAGTTATTTATATTTCACAAATGCAGAAGTACGCATTCGCCGGCAGTTGAACCGGACCAATTTTCTGAACTCCTCATTTTCTTCACTCATTAATCGCGACCTGGTCCGAAGCATGGCTGAATCATACAAGGATATCAGGGAGCTTCAGAAAATTGAAATTACTGCTACACAATTGCCTCACTTGTTAAAGTACGAAGACAAAAATTCCATGCATTTTTCAATTGAAACACGATTGCCATTTCTGGATTATCGTTTGCTGGAAACTTCTCTTTCACTGAATAATCATTTCAAAGTCAGGGATGGATTTACAAAGTATATTTTAAGGCATGCCACAAAACACATACTTCCTTCATCGATAGGGTGGAGGAAAAATAAAATCGGATTTGAAGCACCATCTGCAGTCTGGCTGAGTGATTCAGAGGCTATGATGAAAACAATCCGATCGTCATCAATATTGAATTCGATCTCCGGAAAAATCCCTGATCTTTCAAACGACAGGATCTTACTTTGGAAAATGTATAACGTTGCTAAATGGGAGGAGTTGTTTGATGTCAGGGAAAATTAAAGTCTGTCATTTTACTTCTATTCACCCTGCAGGTGATACACGCATTTTTGTAAAGGAATGCTCCTCACTTGTGAAAGCCGGCTTCGATGTATACCTTGTTGCAGTAAATGCAAAAGAACAGGTGATTAACGGAGTGAATATTGTCAGTGTAAACGTCCGGAATTCCGGGCGCTTAAACAGAATGTTGTTCACTACAAAAAAAGTATATCAAAAAGCGCTGGAACTTGATGCAGACATCTATCATTTTCATGATCCGGAGTTAATACCTTCGGCTTTGAATTTAATTGCAAAAGGGAAAAAGGTTATTTATGATGTGCATGAGGATATCCCGAAGCAAATTTTGGCTAAGTATTATATTCCGGGTCCATTCCGTAAACTGATCAGTGGCTATGTGGAAAGACTCGAAAAACGGGCTGCTAAAAAGTTTTCATGGATTGTCACTGCCACACCGTTTATCCGGGATCTTTTCCTTAAATACAATTCAAACACCACTGAAATTTGCAATTTCCCTCTTGTAGGTGAACTGACGGCTTCTGTACCTTTCACAACAAGGCCAAAACAATTGTGCTATATTGGTTCAATCACGAAAGCACGTGGCATTATTGAATTAGTAAAGGCTATGGATTCTTTGCCTTATACATTACATTTATGCGGAGAATTTTCGCCAGCTTCACTCAGGGAAGAAGCCTTGCAATTGTCAGGATGGAAGCAGGTGGTGGAACATGGTTATGCTCCAAGGGAAGTGGTCAGGACAGTATTGGAATCATCCCGCATTGGAATGGTGACTTTGCATCCAATAATTAATTACATTGATGCCTATCCTGTTAAAATGTTCGAATATATGATGGCGGGGATTCCAGTCATTGCTTCTGATATTCCTTTATGGAAACAGATTGTGGATGAAACCGGTGGTGGAGTCTGTGTTGATCCTCTCAATCCGGATGCTATCCGCAAAGCCATTGTAAATTTGATGGAGAATGAAGAAGCATCTATTAAAATGGGGGAGGCCGGTCGAAAAGCGGTATTGTCGAAATATAATTGGGGAAACGAAGAAGCGAAACTAATTGCAATTTATAAAAAGCTGTCAGCATAATGATCACTGTAATTTGTCCGGTTTACAATGAATCAGGTTACATACGTAACGTGCTTGATTTTTTTATTAAAGGATTGCCGGCTGAAAAAGAACTGATCATTATTGACGGAGGCTCTACGGACGATACAAAGGCCATAGTGGCAGAGTATGCAATCCATCATCCAAACATCAGGGTGATTGACAATCCGGATAAGTTTGTGCCGTTCGCTCTGAACAAAGCAATTTTAGCTTCAAAGGGAGATCCTGTAATCAGGCTGGATGCACATACCACCTACGCAGATGACTATTTCGTAAAAATCCTGGAAACTTTTGCCAAAACCGGGGCTGATATTGTCGGTGGACCTATGCGTGCCAACGGGAAAACCAATTTTCAGAAAGCCGTTGCTACGGCTACTTCCACTTCACTAGGAGTTGGCGATAGCTCATTTCATGATGAGTTTCATGAAGGATATGTGGATTCCGTGTATCTTGGTTCCTGGAAAAGAAATGTCTTTGAAACAGCAGGACTTTTTGATACCGATATGATCCGCAATCAGGATGATGAATTTCATTACCGTGCAAAAGCGAAGGGTTTGAAAATTTATCTTAACCCGCAAATTACTTCGTGGTATTACCCTCGAAGTTCAGTTACATCGTTATTCCGACAGTACTATCAATACGGTTTATTTAAACCGCTTGTATTGAAGAAAGTGAAGACAGGCGTACGTCTCAGGCATCTGATTCCTTCGGGATTTGTATGTTATCTTATTTTACTTTTCGCAATGACAAGTATTCCCGCCGCAACTTTTCCCTTGTTGCTGTACGTGTTACTGGCAATATTTTTTGCTGTTAGAAAAAGTGACAATGCGATTATGGCTGCTGATATGTTAATTGTTTATCCCTTAATTCATATTGCCTACGGTTCCGGATTTATTATAGGTTTGATTACCTTGTGGTCAGGCAGAAAACCTTCTATATGATATGAATTCATTGCAATATAAGGTAAGCCGATGGACCAATAACTTATTATTTGTTGTTGCATTCACGCTTCCTTTGATTCCAAGATTTCAGTTGTCGTTTTTAATTTTGATGCTGATATTGTTTTTTCTGAACAAACAAAGACAGGGCAACTATCCCCAGGTTACAGGCAACTGGCCTGCTATTTTGATGATATCTTTTTATTTGTATCATATTGTAGGCCTTTTGTGGACTGACAATATTCGTACAGCTTTGCTTGATCTTCAAATCAAGCTACCGTTGTTGATACTTCCTTTGACAATTTATTATGGGAAGCAGATAGAAAAAAGTGTAAGGTTCAAAGTTTGCAGTTTTTTTGTTTATGGAATTGAGGCTGCCATATATTTTTGTTTGGTCAGGGCCATTTATTTTTATATGCATGGCAACAGCAGTTATTTTTTATATAAGGAGTTTTCCTTTTTTATTCATCCCGGTTATTTTTCAATGTTCGTTTGTTTCGGGACGGTAATTATTTTGCAAAGAGTATTGACAAATAGCCACATGGTTAATTTTATGGTGGCGATGCATTGGTATCGGATATTTCTGTTTACAGGTGCAATTGTTTTGTTATCATCCAAGGCAGGAATTTTTATACAAATCTTGATTTTCGCAGTCGCGTTTGTAATCGCTCTCAGAAAAAGACATTCCACCAATATAAGGAATTACGGACTTCCTGCAATGCTGGCAGCTTTGGTATTATATTTCGGCCTTTTCTCACCACTGACATCGTTACGAATGAATGAAATGGAAGAAACGTTAAGTCATTCTGAAACCGCTGAAGTACATAGTTCTGCTATGCGATTGCAAGCCTGGCAAAGTTCGATTGAAATAATTGAAGCACATCCTTTAAAGGGAGCCGGTACAGGAGATGCTAAAAGCTATTTGCTAGAGAGATATGATGCAAATGGATTTATTGAAAATTATAAACGTAAATTGAATTCACATAACCAGTTTCTGCAGACCGCAGTGGCGCTGGGAATACCATGTCTCATTCTATTGGGATCAATATTTATTTTTGGCTTATATGAATCAATTATAACAAAGAATTGGTTGTTCCTGATGTTTCTGCTAGTGACAGGTGCTAATTTTATGGTGGAAGCCATGCTGGAAGTGACTGCTGGTACATTATATTTCGCGTTGTTTTATGTGTTGTTGAGTGATGAAGATAGAAACTAGTGACAAGTGAAAAGTGTAAAGTGACAAGTGACAAGTGTAAAGTGGAAGTGGCTGAGTGACGAGTTGTAATTGTCAACCGCCGCCCTCCACCCGCGGTCACTGAGCCTGTTGAAGTGACAATGTGTGACAAGTTGCGAGCGCTGCACTGAGCTTGCGGTCACTGAGCTTGTCGAAGTGTCGAAGTGACAATGAGTGATAAATGTTTTGGAAATGCTAAAAAATTATTTCAACAGTCATCCATTGCGATTCGCCTTATTGATTGGACTTGTGCTCCGATTGGTTGCGGTTGTTTTTTCCAGAGGTTTTGGAATGCACGACGATCATTTTTTGGTGATTGAGGTTGCCCAGTCCTGGGCTGATGGTACTGATTATAATAACTGGTTACCCGGAAGCGGAAGTACTCAACCTTCTGGTCATAGTTTCTTTTATTGTGGACTGCATTTTTTGTTTTTTAGTGTGCTGCAGTTTTTGGGTATTATCAGTCCTGAAATAAAAATGGTCTTGGTCAGATTAATTCATGCGCTGATATCGCTTCTTGTTATTTGGTTTGGCTTCAAGATTACTCAACGTTTAAGCAATGAAAAAGCAGCTGCAAAAGCGGCACTTTTACTTGCTGTGTTGTGGTTTATGCCGTTTCTGAGCGTCAGGAACCTGGTAGAAATAGCATGCATTCCTTTTCTTGCTGCAGCGACATGGTATGCGATGGATGCAGCCAATAAAAAAAATCCAATGCTGTGGTTTTTTGTAGCGGGTATTCTTGGTGGTTTGGCGTTTTGTACAAGGTTTCAATCTTTGTTTTTTATATCCGGAATTGGACTCGCGCTGCTGATTAATTTGAAATGGAAAGACGCTATATTATTTGGATTGGGTGTACTTTGTTCATTTGGTCTCATACAGGGAATTGTGGATACGTTAATTTGGGGTAAACCATTCGTGGAGTTTGCCGAATACATTCAATATAACCTTGACAATGCCTATAACTATGGTCAGAATGCATGGTACAATTATTTACTGTTGATATTGGGTGTTTTAATTCCACCCGTGAGTATTTTGCTTTTCGTTGGGATGTTTGTGAATTTCCGCAAGAATTTGATGGTGTTGCTGCCTGTTTTAATTTTCCTCCTATTTCATTCATATTTCCCCAATAAGCAGGAGCGGTTTATATTGCCAATTGTGCCTTTTATTGTAATGCTTGGTTTCGCTGGTATGGAATCTTATTTTGAAAAACATCCGCCTTCTGTTGCTTTCTCAAAATTCATGAAAGGTAGCTGGACATTTTTCTGGATCATCAATATATTGTTGTTGCCTTTTATAACTATGATGTATTCTAAAAAAGCACGTGTGGAATCGATGATTTACCTTTCAAAATATAAAGATAAAATCGATTATCTTTTGCTTGAAGATACAAACCACGGAACTCCCAAAATGCCACCTGAATTTTATCTTGGCAAATGGATAGGGTGCTACGAACTTAGCCAGGATCGTTCGTTAGATTCTCTAAAATTCAAACTTGCTCAAACCAGTCGTGAAAATTACCCTGACTTCGTCCTCTTTTTTGAAGATAAAAACCTTGAACAGCGAATTGCGACTGTAAAAACTATTTTGCCTGATATTAAATACGAAACCACGATTTATCCCGGTTTGATTGATGATGTGTTGTTCAAGTTGAATCCTAAAAATGCGAACCAGGTGATTTTTATTTACCGGGTAAAAAGTAACAAGTAAAAAGTGACAAGTGAAAAGTGAAAAGTGAAAAGCGCCGCACTGAGCACGCGGTCACTGAGCTTGTTGAAGTGGGACAAGTTTCTTTCCGACACTCAACTTAAGATAAGACTTTGACATCAATTAACCGGTGAATTAACACATTAGCTCATTCTCCCATTCCCCCATTTTCTCATTAGCCCATTTTCCCATTCCGCCATTTTTTCGTAATTTTGAACCACATAACCAATACCATGATCCCTTTCGCACCACCCCGTATTGACCAACTTATAATTGATGAAGTAGTGGCAGCTTTGAAATCAGGCTGGATTACTACAGGACCACGCACAAAGTTGTTTGAGAGTAAGCTGACTGAATATTGCGGTAATAAGGCCACGCTTTGTCTGAACTCAGCTACAGCAGGTTTAGAGGTAATGCTGAAATGGTATGGACTAGGGGAAGGTGATGAAGTGATTTTGCCGGCTTATACTTATACCGCAACCGCTAATGTTGTGGTGCATTGTGGCGCAACTCCTGTTTTAGTGGATGTTGGAAGTGACTTCAATATTAATGTTGAAAAAATAAAGGCTGCAATTACTCCGAATACTAAAGTAATTATGCCGGTTGATTTTGGTGGTTTTCCTTGTGACTATGATGCAATAATGGCATTGGTTATGGAAAACGATGTGCAGTCACTTTTTAAACCAGCGCATGAAAATCAATCGTTGTTGAAGCGCATTCTTATTTTGTCAGATGCGGCTCACTCTGTGGGTGCAACTTATAAAGGCCGTAAAACCGGACAGCTTACAGACGTGTCTGTTTTTTCATTTCATGCTGTGAAAAATCTGACCACAGCTGAAGGTGGTGCAATTGCTTTGAATTTACCGGCACCTTTTGACAATACGGAAGTCTATAAAAATTTGTGTGTGTTTACTTTGCATGGTCAGAATAAAGATGCCCTTGCCAAAATGCAAAAAGGTAATTGGAAGTACGATGTGATTGCCGCAGGATATAAATGCAACATGACAGATTTGTCTGCCGCAATAGGTTTGGTGGAACTTGCGCGTTATGACAACGACATGCTGGTGAAAAGAAAACACATATGTGAAACATATCAGAAATTTTTTGCTGCTCAGGCATGGGCGGAACTTCCTGTACTTGCAGATGGTAATACTGAAACCTCTTATCATTTATATCCATTGAGAATAAAGGGGATCACAGAGAAAATGCGGGATGCCATCATTCAAAAAATATTTGATAAAGATGTATCAGTAAACGTGCATTTTATTCCTTTACCAATGCTGTCGTTTTATAAAAAAATGGGATTTTCAATAACTGATTATCCTGTGACTTATGATAATTTTTCAAGGGAAATCACACTTCCTGTTTTTTATGATCTTACTGATGAACAGTTGTCAATTGTATGCAATGCTGTGAATGTATCAGTTACCGAAGTTATTCATGCAACAGTATCCTGAATTTATTTTTGATTATGCTGAAAAGACTTTTTGACATTGTGGTTTCTGGAATTGCATTCATTGTTCTGTCAGTGGTTTTCCTTGTAATTGCAATTGCAATAAAATTTTCAGGTTCAGGCCCGGTTTTTTATTTGCAGAAAAGAGTTGGACGTGACGGTTCCGATTTCACCATCTTCAAATTCCGTACAATGCACACAGGTGCAGATAAAGCAGGTTTGTTAACAGTAGGGGGAAAGGATAGCAGGATCACCAGTATCGGTTATGTTTTGCGTAAATATAAGTTGGATGAATTACCTCAGCTCATTAATGTGTTGATTGGTGACATGAGTCTCGTAGGGCCACGTCCAGAGGTGAGAAAATATGTTTCGATGTATTCCCCTGAGCAGTTGAATGTATTGTCAGTGAAGCCCGGAATAACCGAGTATGCGAGTATCATGTATTCCAATGAAAATGAAATTCTGGGTGCTTCTTCTGATCCTGAAAAGGAGTATATTCAAAACATCATGCCCGCTAAACTGGCATTGAATTTAAAATATATCAGGGAAAGAAGTTTTTTAGGTGACCTTAAAATCCTGACAAAAACTGTTACTCAGATATTGACTTCGAATTAAGGCATTCGAGCAAATCATTTATTTCGGCAACTTTATCGGGTTCGCCCAATTTTTGCCATGAGAAAGCCAGGTTACGCAACAACCTTCTGATCATATCTACATTACTGCAGGGCTCATAAAAAATACGGTTGTATTTAAGGTCGAGCTTTTTCAGGAATGTGTCAATGTCAGTTTTTCCAAAAATATTTCCTTTACTGAATGCATTGATATAAAATAAAATTCCAGCTTCGGGATAAGTATATTCTATAGGACTATTTCCCCTGATATCCTGGTAGGCAAGAATAAAATGCTCAGGAAGATTAACTCCGTAAATAGGAATATCAAGTTGCTGTGCAAGTATTGAATAAATGATTGAAAGCAGTAAAGGATTTCCTTTTTTAGTTTCAATTACTGTATTGATGAATGAATTTTGTGGAGCATGAAAATTCGCTGTATTACCTGCGAACCCATGGATATCAAAAAGCACCTTATTAAAAACCAGAACTTGTTCCTGGGGAGTCATGTGTTCATTCAACTCCAGCCAGATATCTTTTCTTATTTTATTCAGTGTAGTCCGTGACTTTTCTTCATCCAGATCGGGATACTGATAACGGGCGATCATTAAAGTCCCTGTTAACAAATCTGTTGCTCCTGCCGAAGCCCAGCTTATAAGATCCCGCTTAAGGGTTTCGAACTGAATTTTATGAACAATATTTTCAATCCGTTCCTGTAAAAGGGGGTCAAAGGCACCACTCCAGGCTTCTTCAAGCATTGGAACAACTTCCCTTCCTATGGCTACCAGTTCGTTGCTGATATGATTATAAATCTCAGTATCAGGATCATCCAATAAGCGAATCATCGCTCTCACATTCTCTAAATTTGTTTCACTCATGGATTCAGAACTGTTTTGAAACTCTAATTTAGGAAAAAATTAATTATTCAGGAAGGGGTTGTAATTTTTGTTTGGGATGCGAATTTGGATTTCAGATATTGTGTCAGCTTCTTTTCAACAAAAAGGTAGAAAATATATGAAACTGCTATCACTACCAGAATGGCAAAAAGGAAAAATCCAGTGGTAGGAATCAAACCTCCAATTCCTATTTTGTGCATTGCGATTTTCAGGTAAATAATTACAATGGTATGCAGCAGATAAATAGAGTATGACATGTCACCAATTTTAACCATTACAGGCTTAAAACGGATGCCGTTGTTTCCATAATCATTAAGTAAAAAGGCGAACACAAGCAGTCCGCAGTACAATAAATCATTCCAAATATGGAAAGGAATTCCGGCAAGCCCTGTTATGTATGCCAGAAATAGAATAGTGGCTAAAATCATTGCAATGACTTTTACATTTCGGGTAGTACTGATTTTTGGCATAACCAGTCCCAGTGTGATGCCGAACAGAAAATGAACAAGTACCGGATTCGTCAGCACATTCAGGTAATTAAAATGATAAGGAACGTAAGTCTGGTAACTGGCTGGGAATTTACCGGTCGTCAATAATGGAATAACAAAAATTGCTGCGATGAATACAGAGTATAAAAAAGTATATTTTAAATTCCTGGTCAGTATTGAAATCGCGAACAACGCATAAAACAACATCTCATAATTCAACGACCATCCCGGCACAAGAGAAGGCATCCCATATTCAGGCCCAATTGAGGCATTCATTGGTGATATGAAGAGTAGTGAACAGATCAACCGCCTGCCATGCTCAATTAAATAGCCATCGTTAAGATTGGGAGCAATCATCAGGAAAGTACACAAATAATAAATTGGCACTACTCTGATAATTCGGTTGATTATGAAAGTTCGCGCACCTTTAACATGATCAGTTTTGATTTTCGCGGTGGTGTGAACCATAATGAAGCCGCTAATGATGAAAAAAATCTGGACACCAAGCCAACCGTGAGAAAAGACTATGGCACCCCAGGGTGCTTGTATCAGGTAACTGAAATGGTAGGAGCAAACCATCAACGCAGCTATGCCCCTTAATGCTTGTAAATTAGTTAAAATAGGCTTTTCAGCAACCGTTTCAATTCTCATGGAAATCTTTTACAAGTCACATTCGGAATTGATCCGATAATCATTACATCGATTTCAGTTCGGTCACTAATTTTGTCAGTACATCTTTCGCATCACCGAACAACATGCTTGTTTTAGGGTTGTAAAAAAGCTCGTTTTCAATTCCGGCATAACCTGCATTCATACTCCTTTTATTCACAAGTATGTGTTCCGAATTCTCCACTTCCAGAATTGGCATTCCATAAATAGGAGAGGCAGGATCCGTTTTTGCAGCAGGGTTCACCACATCATTTGCTCCAACAACCAGAACTACACCGGTCGAACTGAATTCAGGATTCACTTCTTCCATCTCCACCAGTTTGCCATAGTCGACATTGGATTCGGCAAGCAATACATTCATGTGACCAGGCATACGACCTGCAACAGGATGGATGGCATATTTCACTTCCACACCTTTTTCTTCCAGAATATTTTCCAGTTCATGAATCACGTGCTGTGCCTGTGCAACTGCAAGTCCGTATCCGGGAACAATAATTACTTTTTTAGAGTATGCCATCAATACAGCAGCATCGCTAACTGAAATATCCTTGATACTTCCTGAAATAGAACTGCCTTCTCCTGCGACAGCTCCATTTGATCCGAATGCGCCAAAAATTACATTCCATAACGGACGATTCATTGCTTTACACATCACTATGGTTAGCAATGTACCTGCAGAACCTACCAGGATACCACCTGTAAGCATCACTTTATTTCCGTAAAGGAATCCGCCAAAGGCAGCAGCTAGTCCGGTGAATGAGTTCAGTAATGAAATAACAACCGGCATATCGGCTCCGCCTATAGGAATTACGAACAGTACTCCATAAATCAGTGCTGCCGCAAACAATGCATAAAGCAACATGCTGTTATCCGTGCCACTGAAAATCATATAGGCTCCAAACGCGAGTACACCAACAAGAATGATCGCATTGAGAATATTGTAGGAGGGAAGTCTGACCGGTTTATTCATGGTTCCGTTCAGCTTGAGGAATGCGAAAATACTTCCCGAAAAGGAAACACTTCCAATGATCATTCCTAATACTACTGCCATTTGCGGACCGGTGTTGCCAACGTTGTGTTGAAATTCCATCAGTCCGATCAGTGCAGCACAAGCACCACCCATTCCGTTGAACATGGAAACGAGCTCGGGCATTTTGGTCATCTTAACTTTTTTAGCCGTAAGCCATCCAATCACAGTTCCTACAAAAATTGCTGAAAAAATCATGATCATTTTAACAGGTTCCCTGGTAGTTAATCCTTCACCATTCTCATATAAAAAAATTGTTCCTGCAATTGCAATTCCCATTCCGGCAGCTGCAATCAGGTTTCCTTTACGTGCTGACTTTGGGTTACTCATCATTTTCAGTCCTACAATGAAAGTAACTGAAGCAATGAGGTATGAAATTTCTAAAATATTCTGAATCATAAATTCAATGGTATTGCTGATATAAAATTTTTTAAATAGCCCTGATTATTTTTTCTTCTTGAACATTTCCAGCATGCGGTCTGTTACGACAAATCCACCTACCACATTCAATGTTCCGAGTACTACTGCGATGAACCCAAGTACTAAAGCGCCTAAATTATTTGCATCTACATCGAGCATCACAATGATTGCTCCAACGATCACCACACCATGAATGGCATTGGCACCGCTCATAAGCGGAGTGTGCAAAACTGTTGGTACACGTCCTATTATTTCAATTCCAACGAAGATGGACAGAATAACGAAATATATAATTTCCCTGTTGGTCCCAATAAAATCTAAAATTACTTCCATATGAATATAAAGTTGTTCCTGTTTATTTATGCGTTTTGAGGATGATTGTTTTTTGAAAGTGCAGGATGTACGATTGCATTTTTATGAGTGATCATAGATCCTTTCGTAATCTCCTCTTCCATTTCCCACTTGAAGCCGTCTTTAGTTGCAAGATGCAAAAGGAAAGCCTGTATATTTTTTGCGTACAATTCACTGGCATTCATTGGGAGCAAACTAGGAAGATTGGCTTCACCGATAATGATTACATCGTGTTTGATAACTGTTTTGTCGACTTCACTCAAAGGGCAATTGCCTCCCTGTTCAACTGCCATATCCACAATCACTGAACCCGGCTTCATGCTCTTGACCATTTCTTCAGTTATGAGCAACGGAGCTTTCTTACCCGGGATCAACGCGGTGGTAATTACCAGGTCAGCTTCTGAAACATGCTTGAAAATAAGTTCCTGTTGTTTTTTCAAAAATTCATCGGAAACACCTTTCACATAACCACCTTCGGTCTTAACGCTTGTGTCACCTGCGACTTCAATAAATTTCCCACCAAGGGATTCAACCTGCTCTTTGGTTTCAGGACGAATGTCGGACACCATAACGATTGCCCCTAAACGTTTTGCGGTAGCAATGGCCTGCAATCCAGCCACACCGGCACCCATGATTACCACTTTGCAGGGTTTAATGGTTCCTGCCGCGGTCATCATCATTGGGAATATTTTTCCAAGTGCATTAGCTCCAAGCAACACAGTTTTGTAACCTGCGAGGTTGCTTTGTGAACTGAGTGCATCCATTTTCTGGGCCCTTGAAATACGTGGCACAGCGTCCATTGAAAAACTGGTGATTCCGGCTTTTTCACAAGCGGATACCAATTCCGGATTAGTGGCAGCCCACATGAATGAAATAAGCACTGCGTCTTTTTTCATTCCTGAAATTTCGGCAGGGGATGGGGCGTTGATCTTTAAGATTACGTCGCAACCTGCATAAATATTTTTTGCATCGGCTTCGATAGTCGCACCTGCGTTCTGGTAAAGTTCGTCTGAGAAAAATGAGCCGGTTCCAGCCCCTTTTTCAACTATCATTTCAAACCCGGCGCCTGCAAGACTTTTCACAACATCCGGCGACAAAGCCACACGTAATTCACGCTCCTTGGTTTCTTTTGGGATTCCTATTTTCATTTAATGCAATGTTATTGATGGAAATACTAAGTCTGTACCCTGTAATAAACAGGTTTTTCAGAGTTTTGCAAAGGAAGCCATAAAAATCGATTCGTCCAAGGAATCCGGTATTAAAATGAGTGTTTTTATCAAGGCGAATATGTTGATAAACAATATTTTGTATTACCACCAAAGCTTCCCGGTTACCAGTTGCGCGCATTAGCGGAAATTACAATACCTTTGCAGTAATCTATTCAAAGCAGAATTTGTCGGATCATGATTAAATACACCCCCCAGTTTTTAAAGAAAATCGAAGAAGTTTTTGAAGAAAATGCTTACCAGGTTCGGTACGAAAAAGGCAATTTCAAATCAGGATACTGCCTTATCGAAGATCGTAAAATGGTGGTCATAAATAAATTTGCCGCTATTGAAAGCCGCATTAACACACTACTTGAAATTATTAAAGTATTAGGCTCCTCTGGTGTGCTTTCAGGGGAAAAATACGAAGTAATAGCTAAGGAAATTGTAAAGCAGCAAAAGGTGGAGGAAGCAGCGGGGTGAAAGTCACCTTTCTTGGAACCGGAACATCGCAGGGAGTGCCGGTTATTGCCTGCAAATGCCATGTTTGCCTTTCGGCAGATCCGAGAGATAACAGGTTGCGGAGTTCCATTATGATTGAACAGGAGGGATCCACAGTTGTTATTGATTCCGGACCTGATTTTCGCCAGCAAATGTTAAGAGCCGAGGTTACACACCTTGACGGACTGGTATTTACCCACGAACATAAAGATCATATTGCCGGAATGGACGACATCCGGGCGTTTAATTATGCACAAAAAGAAAAAATAAACGTCTACGCAACCTTGCGGGTTCAGGAGGCATTAAGAAGGGAATTTCCATATATTTTCGAAGATTTCAAATATCCCGGGATTCCTGAAGTGGAAATGCATACAATCGACAGTACACCTTTTTTTGTAGGAAATATAGAACTCAAGCCAATCGAAGTTTTGCATTACCGGCTGCCTGTTCATGGATTCAGGATTGGAGATTTCACATACATCACCGACGCAAATGCGATTACCGATGAAGAAATTTCCAAGGTGCGCGGTTCGAAAATTGTGGTGATTAATGCTTTACGGAGAGAGCCGCATGTTTCACACTTTACTCTGAAAGAAGCTCTTGAAGTACTCGAAAAAATAGGGCCTGAAAAAGGTTATCTTACCCATATATCGCATCAGCTTGGTAAACACACTGAAGTGAATGCGGAACTTCCCGCGCATGTGAAGTGCGCCTTCGATGGACTTGTACTCGAACTCTGATTAAAACAATCCGGGAATATTTGGAAGAATTCCTTTTCCTGCGGCTTTCATTTCTGTTTCTGACACATTCTGTGCTTTTTCACTCGCACGGTTTAAAGCAAGTTCAATTAACTCCTCAAGTTCTTCTTTGCGATCAGGGGTCATCATTTTATCGGCAATACTCACAGAAGTTACTTTCCTGTTTCCATTCATAATCACCTTCACTGTGCCTTCACCGGCTTCGCCGTCCACTGAAATTGTATCAAGCCTGGATTTAATATCATCCATTGCTTTCTTAACTTCATTCAACTTGCCGAGCATATCTAACATTCCCATTGTAGTTTCAATATTTATTTTTACACATTAATTATTTTTTGATCAGCGATCGAAGTGTTTTCAAATTGACTTCATCCCAATCATCTTCCTTAGGTGTTTCAATTACTTTAGGCACATCAGAAAAATTATTCATGATGTATCTGAAAGGTTCCAAACCTATTTTTCCTTTTCCAATATGTTCATGCCGGTCGAGGTGTGTGCCAAGATCACCTTTGCTGTCGTTGAGATGAAACACTTTCAGGTTTTCAAGTCCGAGAATGTCATCAAACTTTTTAAAAGTTTCAGCAGCTCCATTAGCTGTGCGGATGTCGTATCCTGCAGCAAAAGCATGACAGGTATCAAAGCAATATCCAATACGTTTTCCGGGTACCAGCTTTTTTATTTCGAGTAAATTTTCAAAGGGGCCTCCTACACTTTTACCTTGCCCCGCGGTATTCTCAAGGAGAATCATCACCTTGCTGTTTTTAGTAGCATCGATTACTGCTTTCAGCCCGTCAGCAATATTTGCAATAGCAGTTTGAAAAGTCTGGTCACCTGCCGCACCGGGATGCAACACACAATAACTCAATCCGAGTTTTGTGCACCGTTCCACTTCTTCAAGCAAAGCAGCAACTGATTTTGTTCGGTTTTCTGTGTTTTCAGATGCAAGATTTATAAGATAGGAGCAGTGAGAAAAAGAAACTTTTATTTCAGATTTTTTTCCGGCACCCTTAAATGCTTTTTCCTCTTCATCGCTGATAGGTTTCGCTGCCCATTGTCTTTGATTCCTGGTGAATACCTGCATGGCATCAATGCCCAATGTATTGGCTTCTGTAAAAGCATTTTCAAGACCTCCTGATACGGAACAATGTACACCTAGTAGCATATGAATTTAAAATTTAAAATTAGTCAGCGGTCAACAGTCACCGGTCACCAGTATACGAATACCGGTGACTGTTGACCGATTACCGATAATGCGAATTTAAGAATTATTCTTTACTACATTTGTTCTCAAATTTAACTTTATGGAAATCAGCTTTCACGGTGCGGCCAGGACGGTTACGGGCAGTAAACATTTGATTACAACTAACAGCGGATTGAAAGTTTTACTCGACTGCGGTTTGTTCCAGGGAATGGGAGCGGAATCGGACGAGTTGAACCGGCATTTCGGATTCGATCCGTTTGAAATTGATTACTTGATTTTAAGTCATGCACACATTGACCATTCTGGTTTGATTCCGCGCCTGGTCAGAGAAGGGTTTAAGGGAACAATTTTCGCCACACCTGCCACACGCGATTTGTGTGAATTGATGTTGCTCGACAGCGGATCCATCCAGGAATCGGATATCGATTTCATCAACAAAAGACGCAAGCGAAAAGAAATGCCGTCGCTTCAACCGTTGTATACCATTGCGGATGCTGAAAGGTGTTTGCGTTTTTTTAAGACGGTTGATTACGAAAAGTGGCATAAGATAAATGAAGAGGTTTCTTTTTTTTATACTGATTCAGGGCATGTGCTTGGAAGCGCAGCAGTCAACCTGGTAGTGAAAGAAAATGGAAAGGATATCAGGATTTGCTTTACAGCAGATATTGGAAGGCCCGGCGATCAGATATTGAGAAAACCACAACCATTTCCGCAGGCAGATTATATCATTTGTGAATCAACATATGGTAATCGACTTCACGAACCAATTGCGAATGCGGAATCGCACCTTCTTAACATAGTGGTTGAAACTTGTGTGAAAAATAGAGGAAAGCTTATCATACCTGCATTTAGTCTTGATCGTACTCAGGAATTGATTTACGCACTTGATCGAATGGAGAATGAAGGCAAACTGCCACCTATTCAGGTTTATGTGGATAGTCCGCTTTCAGTGGAAACCACTCGAATTGTAGAGCGGCACATTGAATGTTACAACAAGGATCTCCGTGACTATATGCTGAAGGGTGATCAGCGTCCGTTTTATTTCAGGAACCTGCATTTTATTACTGATACAAAAGATTCCAAAAACCTGAATAATTTGAAAGAACCTTGTATTATAATTTCCGCCTCAGGAATGGCAGAAGCAGGACGGATAAAACACCATATCAAGAATAATATTTCCGGTCCCCAAAATACAATATTGATAGTTGGTTATTGTACACCAACAAGCCTCGGCGGACGATTGAGATCAGGTGCAAAAATGGTACGGATTTTCGGTGATGAATACGATGTGGTCGCTCGTGTAGAGGTAATTGATGCGTACAGTGCTCACGGTGACTATAACGAAATGATTGGCTATCTCAAATGCCAGGATATATCTAAAGTGAAAAAATTAATGCTTGTGCACGGTGATTATGATGTGATGCTGTTTTACAAGGAACAATTAAAAGCTGCAGGGTTCAACGACATTTACATCCCTGAAAAGGGAGAAACAATTACTTTGCAATAAATTTGGTGATTGAAGCGCAGGAAAAAGTTTTAGTCAAACTGTGACAGATTTATTTTCCCGGCTTTGAAAATTCCTTTTCGATTTCTTCGTCGGTAGGAAATACAATTGTTTTATCGCCGGCTTTGCGGTTCCAGAATAAATATTTGCCTGTGCCTTCACACGCATAGGAGCTGATTGTATCACCGGGAGCAAGATTATTCTGGTTAAAAGTTCTCCATTTCATGGAACGTTCCTGAACAGCTACTTTTACATCCAGGTTTTCGCTGCATACGTTTTTAAGGTTGATACGATAACTCTTTGACGAATTGTAGCACGATCCGCAAGTACTTGCCCATTCAGAACTTGATTTTTTCAAACACTGTGTCAGGTCCTCCTCCTGCTTTGTACCTTCCTGTGCAAATCCAGCATTCGCACCGAACAATGTAACCAATGCAATGATATAAAGGAGGTTTTTCATAGGAAGACGCATAGTGGTTTGCATACTTACGTGAGTTTGGCTATACAGTTACTTGCAGTTATTATTTTTCAAAATAATTTTAGCTTCTTCGTTACCCAGCTTTTTTGATTTGTTCCAGTCTTCACAAGCACCGGTTTTGTCACCGGAAAGTTTTTTTGAAAACCCGCGATTGTTATAAGCTTCCTGATCCTTTGGGTCAAATTCAAGCACCTTATTGAAATCTTCCATAGCCAGAACGTATTCACCGGTTTTGTTGCGTGCGCTTCCACGCGAAAGATAGGCCCAGCGATGTGTAGGCTCAAGTGCAATCACTGCGCTGAAATCATCAATTGCACCTTTGAAATCCTTGGTAATGTTTTTACAAACTCCCCGCTGTAATAATGCATTGATATTTGAAGGTTCGAGTTTGATACATTTATCAAACTGCTCAATTGCCAGGGCATGATCTCCGTTGCGATAATAGTAATCGCCTTTCTTGAAATAATCAGCTGCCGTGGAATCCTGAGCGCTGAGTTCTTTCACAAAACCGGAACTAATCAACAGAAACAATAACAAAATGCTCTTTTTCATCTCATTTTTATTCAAAGGGTTCGGAACTTTTGTATTTCACATCTTCTATCAATCGAATCATGTGTGTAAATGCCTTTTTCATGCCTTCAATTCCCTTAGCATCAAGCGTAACCGGAAAGGAAATTCGGGAATAATCGCGCTGTTCTTTTCTTATAAACAATTGACGATCAACGCATTTACTGTTTCCTTTGCAATTTATAATAAACAATCGCTCAGTAGCATCGTATTTCATTGAAGTGAGGTCAAGGGACTTGTAGACTACCTGGTCTTCACGATATACTTCTGTACCTTCACTAAAGCGGGCTACAATTACACCATGGTTTACATCAACATGGTAGCCTGCACCCAGTTTACCATTGATGTAGTCGAGGGTTTGTTCCATTGTAATATCTTGTGCCTTGACATTTAGCGGGATAGCAAATGTGCAGGTAACCCAAAATAAACAAATGCGTATGGATCTGAAATTCATAACGTGGTGGAAATTACGGGTTGATTATTGTCAAAATTAATCAACTTGAACCATGTTTTTAACAAATAGCGGCACTGATCTTTCAACATCAATTATTTCGTTGATTCTGATAATTTAAAAGTTCCTGTGTTCGTATCTTTGGAGTATCAACCAGGTAGGAAACCATTATTAATGCATACCAATTCACTAATCTTCTTCCTGAAAAAGTATCTATCCGGCAAAACGCTAACCATTATTGTGCCGTTTTTCCTGTTTTTCTTTCAGACCGTTGCACAGGATCGGTTGAAAACACCAATCAAACTCAAAATTGAAGACGGCAATTTTGATGAGGTTACTGTGGTGATGAAAAATAACACCACAGGAGAGTCCAATTCAATCCCCGGTGTTGCCAAATTTGACCTTGACCTGAAGATCAATTGTGATTATGTGATCTCGTTTTCAAAACCAGGTTACATCACTAAAAAAATTGCATTGAACACAGCAGCTCCGGCCGACAGGGTTTCACAGGGATTTTATCCGTTTAATTTCGAGGTTGTATTGTTCAAACAATATGACGGTGTGAACATTGTTATTTTTAATCAGCCGGTAGGAAAGATTTCATATAACAGGCTTGTTGACGACTTTGACTATGATACTGATTACACAAAGCAAATTCAATCGGCACTCAAAACTGCCGAGGATGAAATCAAGAAGAAGCAACAGGAAGCCAAAATAAAGGATGAACAGGCTCGGAAGGATGAGGAAAAGAAAAAAGCAGCAGACGCTGTAGCTGCCAAAGCCGAGGCAAAAGCAGCAGAGGAAGCTAAAAAGAAGGCAGCTGAGGAAGCCAGGCTGCAGGCTGCACAGGAAGCAAAAGATAAGAAAGCTCAGGAAGAGCAAGCGAAAAAGGATGCTGTTGCAACTGCAGCCGCTGAAAAGCAACGAGCAAAGGCTCAAATGGAAGAGGAAGAACGTGCAAAAGCCAAAGCTGCGGAAGCAGAAGAAGAGCGACGTAAGGCCGAAGCAACTGCAGGTAATGATCCTCCCCCGGATAACAAATCGCAAGGTGGAGGTGACGACAAACCACCTTCCGGTTCTCAGCAAGGTGGAAGCGAAAATCCGGTTATAGCTTCTGTTGCAGGCAGTGGTGAGGAGAACAGACCATCCGGACAATCAGGTAGTGGAGCTGAAAACCCTTCAGGCAAGGCTTCAACCGGCTCAGGCGAGGACTCCGCAAAGAAAACAGCAGGTACCGGTTCCGGTGACGATCAAATGAACAGTACCAAGGCTGATGCACATAAGAGGGTTGATAAAGGAATTTCGAAGGCTACAGCAGCTGAAGGCGCAGACAATCTTCCAGAACCCAAAGTATCTCCAACAGCTGCAGCATCAGTTAAAGCAACGCCTGAACCGGCTTATGAGGTATTGCCTGATATTACTGTCGAGGAGATCAGTGAAACAAACCGGACTATTACCCGTGTAACTGTAAGGAAAAATGAAAAAGAGACCGTCTTTTCGAAGGTTCAGTATAACTGGGGAGCTACTTTTTACTTCAGGCAGAATATGTCTATAAGTGAGACCCTCTATTTTATGAATACGGGCAGGAGGTAACCTCCGATATTAATTTATTGCACAGTGTAAGATTTGTGTGTTTTTAGTCGGGTTTTTTTTCAAATCCGGGGGACATTTGTATAGTAGTATAATATAAAATGTATTCACACTTTTTATTAACATAACCTGCAATTGAACACCGCTTCTTCCACTTCTAATGTGCCAACTGATTTTGGCTGGAAACTGGAATTAAACAAAATCAGTGCAAAGTATCTGACCATAGGTACGTGGATAGCTATTGTTCTAAATCCCATTTTTGGTCTGGTCGATTACCTGGCACTGCATGATCACTGGCAACAGTTCATGGTGATCAGGGTGGTTGTAGCCCTGGTGTTGCTGTGTTGTCTTCTTAAGCGATCGTTCATACAAACAAATCCCAATATAGCAGGCTTCTTCATCTTGTTTTGTGTTACCACGCAGGATGCATATTTCTACAGTCAGGCGACGCCGGGAGTTATTGAAGCGTTCTCACTTTCATACATGGCCGATTTTGTTGGAGCCAGCATGGTGTTATTGTGGAGCCCTTTAATGGCTGTTGTCTTTCTTCTCACATTCATCACTGTAAACATCTTTTTCTTTATTCAGAATTCATCCATGCCCGCTGATCAGTTCTTATCGGCCGGTGGATTGCTCGTTCTTGCTGGATCGGTGTTTGGAATGGTCATGATTGTGTTCCGGCACCAATCAATCAAAACAATGATTATCTCAAAACTTGAACTGATAAAAAGTAACGAGTGGATGGCTGTGCAGAAGGAGATCATCGAAGAAAAATCAGCTGCTTTGCAAAAATCCAATAACAGGTTGAAGGAGTTTGCATATATCGTTTCACACGATTTGAAAGCACCATTGAGAGGTGTAAGAAACATTGCATCCTGGATCAGGGAGGATTGTGGAAACTCATTGAATGATGAAGGAATTACTCACCTGAAATTGATGGAGAAGCAAATTCTCAAAATGGAAAATCTGATTAAAGCGATTTTGGAATATTCAAAAACAGGGGCATCGAAATTGAATTCCGAATGGATTAACCTCGATGAGATGATTAAGGATGTGATTGAAATGGTGGAAATAGATAACCGTACCAGGTTCCAGTTAAAATCAGAAGTGATTGAGATAAAAGGAACACGTATTGTAATCAGCCAGGTACTTCAGAATTTGCTAAGCAATTCAATCAAACATAACGACAAACAACTTCGTGAAGTGGATATTGAAGTAAGAGAAGATGATGGTCACTTTTATTTCGTGGTAGCCGATAATGGTCCCGGTATTGATCCGAAGGATCATCAAAAGATATTCGACTTATTCCAGACACTCCGAAACTCGAGTGACTATGAAAGCACAGGTATAGGTTTGCCTGTGGCGAAAAAGATGATTGAAGAAGCGGGAGGCGAACTCTGGCTCGATTCAGAACCTGGTCACGGCTCCCGCTTTCATTTTTCAGTACCTAAAGAAGTATAAGCTTTCTGGTGTTACTTTAAATTCATAAAGAAGTAATCCGAGACTTTGTTATAGAGGTGGATGCGGTCGCGGCCAGTCACGTTGTGCTCATGACCAGGATATACAAAATAATCGAGTTGAATGTTTTTGTCTACTGCTTTTTTGAGGTACACAAGACTTTGTTGCCATACCACTACATCATCTGAAGTTCCATGAATTAACATCATCCTTCCGGTGAGTTTGTCAACATAATTAAGCAGATTGCTTTTTGAATATCCATCTGGATTTTCTTTAGGAGTATCCATGTATCTTTCAGTGTACATCACTTCATAATAACTCCAGTCGATTACAGGACCACCGGCAACAGCTACACGGAAAGTACCTGGGTTGCGGGTCATCATTGAAATAGTCATGAAACCTCCGTAACTCCATCCATAAATTCCCATTCTGTTTCTATCAATGTAACGTTGTTTCATCAGGTATTTAACACCAAGCAGCTGATCGCGCATTTCCACATCACCTAATTTACGGAATGTAGCCTGTTCAAAATCCTTACCTCTGTTTGGTGTTCCCCTGTTTTCAAGAGTGAAAACTATAAATCCTCGTTGTGCCATAAATTGCTGCCACATATCAGCACCACCTGTCCAGTTGTTGGTGATCAGGTTTATTCCCGGGCCGCCATATACATACACAATTGTTGGATATGTTTTGGTTGAATCAAAGTTTGCAGGTTTCAGAATCCGGCAATAAAGAGGTTCGCCGTTTTCACCAGGAATTGTGAAGACTTCCTTTTTAACCGGAGCATAATCTTTAAGTGGATTTTCAGCATTCAGAATTTGTTTTTCTTTCTTGCCTGAAGCATTCACCACATTTATTGATCTTGGAATTCCAGGTGCTGATAGTTCATCAAGGAAAGAATCACCTCCTGTGTTCATCATCACTTTGTGAACGCCTGCCTCAGTGCTTATTTTTTTAATTTCTCCGCTTTTGATTGAAACAGTGCATATGTCGCGGTTGATTGGACTTGATGCATTGCCTATGTAACAAATCCTGTCTTCCGATGAAGAATATCCTATTACTTCAGTAACTTCCCATTTGCCTTTTGTAAGTTGCTTCAGGAGTTTGCCGGAACTGTCGTACAGGTAAAGATGATTGTAGCCATCTCTTCTGCTTTGCCATACGAAATTTGATCCTGATTTGTTGAATAATGCAGCATGCAGAGGTTGTATATATGCAGAATCTTTTTCTTCAAAAAGAGTTGCTTCAAAAGCACCTGTTGCTACATCATAACGGCTCATTTTTAAATGATTTTGTCCCCTGTTCAGTACTGCAACTAAAATTTTCTTTTCATCAGGACTCCAAGCAATATTGGTTAAATACTGTTCTGCAGGCTCACCGGTTTTAAGAAAAACAGTATTGCCGGTTTGCATGTTGTAAATTCCTATTGTAACCTCATGACTTTTTCCTCCAGCCATAGGATATTTTACCATTTTCGCTCCTGCCGGTTGTGCTTCAAGGTTCAGGATGGGATAATCAGTCACCATGGTTTGATCCATTCGGTAATAAGCCAGTTGATTTCCTGAAGGAGACCAGAAAGTGCCTTTATGAATTCCGAATTCCTCACGATGTACAATTTGTCCGTTTACAATGTTTTGATTTGTGTCAGACGTAACCGGAGTTTTTTTGGTGGCTGTCATCACCCATAGGTTATTGTCGACAGTATACGCCATTGCCGAATTAACAGGGTTGATTTCAGTATTTGCTGCTTTTTCTCCTGGTTTGTCTAAAAGCATTGTGCCAGCTCCTGTTTTGACAGAGTAGTCATAGGTGCATTTATCAGAAGTAAAAATTAACTTGTCTGCCGAAACCCATTTAATTGTCGGAAATGCAGTGAGTGTATCTTTCCCCAATGCTCTCAATGCATTGTTCAGCTGAAAAGCAGTAACCGTTTTTTTAACTTCTTTTGAATCAGAGGTGCCGGTTACAAGTACTTCACCGGAACTATCCTTCACTACATAGGAAAATGTATTTGTTTTAGGTATCCATTGCAGTTGCTCCAGCTTTGCAGGAACCAATCCGCGGCGTGCGCTCAAAACCACATCTTCCATTGAAAGAGTTTTAGTTTGAGCAATCGCATTAATGTTTAAGAATAAGAAAACTGCTGCAAGGCAAAACGGGATACTGATTTTGATTTTCATTTTCTTTTTAATGATGACGTTATTTATTAATAAAAAAAAAGTGAGCCACATTTCCGCAGCTCACTTTTCTGAATTATTCAGTAATATTATTTGGCATCTATAGAGATGAGTTCAACTTCAAAAATAAGAGTTTCATTCGGTCCGATGTCGCCACCTGCACCACGCTCACCATAAGCAAGGTTTGAAGGAATGAATAACTTCCACTTTGAACCAACAGGCATAAGTTGAAGAGCTTCTGTCCATCCTGGAATTACTCCGTTTACCGCAAATGAAACCGGTTGACCACGTTCAACAGAACTGTCGAATACTTTTCCATCAAGCAATGTTCCGTGGTAATGTGTGGTAACTTTATCTTCAGCTGTTGGCTTTGGACCGGTACCTTCTTTCATAATCATATACTGCAAACCGCTAGGTAAAGTAATTACACCTGGTTTTTTAGAATTCTCTTCAAGGAATTTTTTTCCGGCAGCTACAGTAACTTCACCTTTCTTTGCCTGGATTCCCGCTACATAACCCTGGATGACTGCCTGGGCAGCTTCAGGAGTGAATGCGAGTTCTTTTCCTTCAAACACCTCTTTAATTCCACGCGCAAGTAAATCAACGTCGATTGAATCTAGACCGTCTTTTTTAAGGTTGCGGCCGATAGTCGCGCCAATACCATAACTAACTGAGTCAACAGTTGTGGTCAGTTTTCCTTCAGATCCTTTGGACTTTTTTTGTCCGTCGCATGACGTGAAGGAGAAAACCGTGAATGATGCGATCAGGATTAATGCTGAATATTTCATATATTTGTTTTAGTAAAATCGGGTGCAAAGATACATTTTTTGGTACATGAGTTTATGGATTATGTGAAAAATAAAAATCCACAGACTTTTCACGTTCAATAGTCCGTTAGCTGGAAGCTAACATCCGAACTTAGATTATCACATTATCACGAAAGTATTCATAAAGTGTTGATATTTAATGCGCTGAGTCAATTGGGCCGAATTTGGATTGGATCTCACAATCTAAGTTTATAGTTTATCTGCAGCATAGCATATAAAATCTGGTGAATTGATGCAATTTGTTCCTTACTTATTGAATCACAAGAGTTTGAATTGTGGAATATGTTGAATAAATCCATTCTGTGTTTGCCGGATTTAAGAAGCCTGAATTGTATTGACCAATTGGTATTGACAGTATTTGAACCACCACTAATAATTCACTGGCAGGTGAAATCGTTTTTTATCTTTGTTTCCTGCATTGTGATCACACGAGGGTACTATGGACCAGTTTAATTTAGTTGATTTTTTTTATGGTCCACTGGCTTTTATCATCATCGTAATTTTTGCCAGGGTGAAAAAATACCGGCGACTTGAAACTGAACCGGAATACAGATATTACACGAAAGGGCTATATGTAAAGTTGATAGGCGGCATTTCGCTTTGTCTCGTTTACGCTCTTTACTATGGTGGTGGGGATACAGTGAATTACATGCATGATGCTGTTTGTATGCTCCGGCTGCTTTTTGATAATAGCAGTGGATTTATGTCAATCATGAATGAAGGTGTAAATTTCGGAAACGCATTTTATCTTAACGATCAGATTGGGTATCCTTATTATGGTTCCGATGCGCCTTCATTTTATGTGGTGAAAGTAATGGTTCCATTCGCACTGGTTGGTGCCGGAAGCTTCATAGTGACTACATTGCTTTTGGCAACTATTTCTTATACCGGAATTTGGAAGTTATACCAGCTTTATGTTTCAGAATTTCCCGAATTAAAAAGAGAAATGGCAATTGCCATTTTGTTCATTCCTTCTGTGTTTTTCTGGGGGTCGGGTGTATTGAAAGATACAATCACACTGAGTTGTATTGGTTATTACACGTATTCTTTCTATTGGATCTTTATTAAGAAATCATACAATTACAAGAACATATTAGCGATTGTTATTGCCGTTTACCTCATTCTCAAAATCAAACCATATATTGTTTTTGCACTACTCCCCGGATCGTTGCTGTGGTTTGTGAATGTAAACGTGAGTAATATTAAGAATACGGTAGTTAGATTTCTCGTAGGGCCATTTTTATTTTTGATCGCATTCGGGGGAGGTTATTTGATGTTGGCGAGTATGAGTAATGTTTTGGGAAATTATGCATTAGAAAAGGTTCTTGAAAAAGCAACAGTTACAAACGCGGATCTCAAGGCCGATTATTATGGTGGAAGTACTTTTGATATTGGTCATTTTGATGCCACAATTCCCAGTATGCTGGCCAAAGCGCCTGTTGCTATTGTTGCTGCTATATTCAGGCCTTATATATGGGAAGCAAAAAATATAGTTATGCTTATTTCTGGTCTCGAAAGTGTACTTCTGATTATTTTTACCTTCCGGATTTTATGGCGGTTGCGGATTTATGGTGTGTTTCCAATGGCAGTGAAAAGTCCGCTGCTCACATTTTCGCTGATATTCAGTTTGTTTTTTGCATTTTCAGTTGGAATTTCGACATCAAATTTTGGAAGTCTGGTAAGATACAGGATTCCTGTTTTGCCATTTTATGTGGCTTCACTTTTTATTATGGAATATTATTTCAAAAACAGGAAAATCGAATTGGAGGCAGAGAAACTTATTATAGATGAAGAACCTTTGGAGGTAAAGGAAGAGAAAGAGTCGGCTTAGTTTGAAATTTCATTTTTCACGAACCACATGTGAAGTACAATAACCAACCAAATCCTGTTGTATAAAAAATCGTTGCCATTCAAATAGGATTCTTTTAATTTTTTCACTTCTTCAAAATTGAGGACTCCGTATTTGTTGATCATCTCTTCTGAAAGATATTCGTCAATCAAATAACGAAGTGAAGTCTTTAGCCACTTGTTCAGGGGAATTGCAAATCCCTGCTTCGGCCGGTCGAAAAATTGTTTGGGTATGTATTGGTAAAGTACTTTTTTAAGGATGTATTTAAATGTGCCGTTATGATATTTCAGGTCTGGTGAAAGATTCAAAGCGAATTCTACCATCCTGTGATCCAGGTAAGGCACACGCGTTTCAAGTGAATATTTCATGCTGGCCCTGTCTACTTTGGTAAGAAGATCATCCTGCAGATAATTTTCAATATCATACAACGCCTGCATTTCAATTGCTTTCAATTTGCGTTCACCTACACCAATATAACCCTGTGCATTGCTTTCACCGGTAGATCTTAATAGTGAATCAAATGGTTTGCCATTGAGATCCTGATTCTGTGGTTGATAATCCGGATTGAGAATTTGTAATATTTCCTTCTGTGAAAACAGGTATTGCTCCTGCGAAAAAATGTGACTCATCAGATTTACATTCTTATCAAAATCAAGCAGCCTGCCAACACGCTGATATCGCGACGACATATTATTGAAAAGTGCAGCTGCAGGCTTTCTGATTGCTTTTACCATTGGTTGATTCAGATAGTGTGCCCATTTATAAGCTCCGTAACCAAGAAACAATTCATCTCCTCCTTCACCTGAAAGTGTAACGGTAACATAATCCCTGGCTAATTTTGAAACGAGCATGGTTGGAATACAGGATGAATCAGAAAATGGTTCATCATATGTATCTGTGATTGTATCAATCAGGTTCAGCGCATCCTTGTATGAAATAATGAACTCATGGTGTGAAGTGCCGAGATAACGTGCCACAGCTTTCGCATATTCAGATTCATTATGACTGTTTTCTTCAAAACCAATTGAAAATGTATTCACTTTCACACTGGATAACATTACAGCCTGGGCGGTGATCAGGCTTGAATCAATACCTCCGCTGAGAAACACTCCAAACGGAACATCACTCTTAAGTTGGTATTGAACGGAGCTAATCAGCAAGTCGCTCAGTTTTACCATCGCCTGATCAGTTTCAGTTATGACATTGTTGGTAATCTTGCTTGTCAGGTTCCAGTATTTTCTGATCTCAAGTCCATCTTTGTTGATTTTTAACCAGCTTCCGCTTTTCAGCTTGAAAATATTCTTGTAAATAGATAACGGAGCAGGGATATATCCTAAGTGAAGAAATTTGCTGATTGCCTCAGTGTCAGTTTCAAATTTGATCTGATCCAGTACCTTGAGTGCTTTCAGTTCAGAGGCAAATGCGAAATTGGTACCGTCCCAGTAAAAGTAAAGTGGTTTGATTCCTAAGCGATCCCGGTATATGTAAAGCTCATCATTGAGTGTGTCATAAATTGCAAATGCAAACATGCCATTTAACTCATGTACAAAATTTGGCCCATTGGCTGCAAATGCTTCAAGTATAACTTCTGTGTCGCTGGATGATTTTAGTTTGACTGTTTTACGGTCGATGGGCGACATACCCAACTTTGCACCAATTTCATTGTAATTGTAAACTTCACCATTATAAACAATCACATACCGGTTATCCGAAGAAAACATGGGTTGTGATGCTCTTTCTGATAAGTCGATGATGCTGAGCCTTCGATGCCCGAGCCCACAAATACCATTATAAAATGCTCCTTCCGCATCCGGACCTCTGTGGCGGACGCTGTCGGTCATTTTTTTTACATCTTCCTCTTTAAACAGACCGTTTGTGGAGAAGAAGCCTGCTATCCCGCACATCTCTGAAAGGCGTTAAATAAATTAATTGAAAAGGAATGAGGAGGTGATGGGAATTGATTGATTGTGGATAATTCAGTCGTTCGATGCATAGAATTGATGCCTGAAATTTTAATTCGGGCGATTGCGTTTATTCCAGTACAATTTCAAACTGGATATAATGTTAATATCCGGGGTAAAAATTTGTATTGGTGGTATTTCGATATTTTCAGCTCCAAAACCGGGTTTGTTCCTTTTGCCTCGAAAATGATTGATGAAGAAACGGGACGGGATAGGGTTTTGTTGAGTTATGTGTTTAGTTATCAGCAATATGGTGTGATTGAATTGCCAAATAACATGTGCAATTTACATATTTTTAGCCAATCCCGATATTTAAAATTAAATTTGCAGCCTTCTGAATAAATTTTGGAATCAACGAGTATGGTGGAGTATGAAATCAGGCCTGCTACAAAGCTTACCCTGGGAATGCAGGAGCTGTGGAAGTACAGGGAATTATTTTATTATTATACGTGGAGGGATATAAAAGTCAGGTATAAACAGACTTTTTTCGGATTTGCATGGGCTGTGATACAACCCATTCTGATGATGATTCTTTTCACTTTTTTCTTTGGTAAGAAATTAGGTGTGCCTTCTGATTCCACACCTTATCCGATTTTTGTGTTTTCAGGACTGTTGTTGTGGAACATTTTTTCCACCGGACTGTCTGCTGCCAGCAACAGTATCATAAACAACGCGCACATCATCAAAAAAATATATTTCCCGCGACTGATAATTCCATTGTCATCAGTAATGGTGACTTTATTTGATTTCCTGATGGCGTTATCCATTTATTTTGTACTGCTGGTTTATTATGGAGTATCGGTAAATATTTTCACTTTTATTTTAAGTCTGATCCTTGCAGTATTTATCACAGCCCTTTCTACTTTCGGTATCGGAACTTACCTCGCGGCTTTGAATATCAAATACAGGGATTTTAAATATGTAATTCCTTATACAATTCAGATCCTGCTTTTTGTGTCTCCTGTGATTTATCCGGTGTCAATTGTGACAAATGTGTGGGCAAAATACCTGTTAGCTATCAACCCGTTGTCTGGAGCAATTACGTTACTCCGAAGTGCTATTTCAGATGTGCCACTCGACTGGACAATGGTCTTGATCAGTTTTGCTTTTGCAGTATTCTATTTTTTTGCAGGAATTCTTTACTTCAAAAAATCAGAATCCTACTTTGCTGACCTCTCGTAGTTGAAAATCTCAGCTAACCGCTGACCGTTGACCGATGACCGCTGACTAACTTCATTTGTCTGATAGAAAAAATAACCTTAGTTTAGAGGCTTGTTAAAGGACTCTGGACAGAATCTTTAAACATTATTTAAATATTTGATTTTAAGGGATTTGTATATTAAGCCCGCCTGATCAATCTACCCTTGCTACGTATCAATGAGTTCTAAAATCATAGAGATTAATAACATCTCAAAATTGTTCAAAATCCACCATTTGGCAGGTGGTTATATGAGTTTGCGGGAAAGGCTTGCAAGCATGTATAAAATTAAGAGGTCAAATGATGAGGATTTCTGGGCAGTTAAAGATGTTTCCTTTACTGTTGCGCCTGGTGAATCAAAAGCAATTATCGGTAGAAACGGCAGTGGTAAATCCACCTTGCTGAAAATATTATCCAAGATCACCCCGCCAACTAAAGGAATTATCAGGAGCAGGGGAAGAATGGCAAGTCTACTCGAAGTAGGTACAGGTTTTCACCCTGAGCTTACAGGAACCGAGAATATCTTTTTCAACGGTTCACTGCTTGGAATGACGAGAAAGGAAATCGAGAAAAAATTTGATGAAATAGTTGATTTTTCAGGAGTAGAGAAATTCCTCGACACGCCGCTTAAGCATTATTCAAGCGGTATGCAATTGCGTTTGGCGTTTTCAGTTGCCGCGTTCCTGGAGTCCGAAATATTAGTGATTGATGAAGTGCTTGCAGTAGGTGACATCGAGTTCCAGAAAAAATGCCTGGATAAGATGCAAACAGTAACGCAAAGTGGAAGAACTATTTTATTTGTCAGTCATAGTATGGCAGCTGTACGTGCATTATGCAATACAGTAGTAGTGCTCGATAAAGGGCAGGTTAAATACAATGGAGATGTGAATGAAGGAATCGACCAATATATGTCGATTGCAACTTCCTTTGAAGAAACTCCTGGAGTATTCAATATGGAGCACCATCCTGCAAGAAAAAATATCAAAGGCGGTGTAATGGAAGTTCGCCTGATGCGGAATGGGAAACCCAATTACCTGTTTTTTCCGGGTGGAGAATTTGCTGCCGAATTTGATTATTCAGGACTTAATCCGGAAGTGGAAGTAGGATTCCGGATGGTTATAAAAGACAGTTATTTTCAACCTATGTTGAATTTAACAAATCATGATTTGGGATTGAGATTGCATACAGGTAAAAATGGAAAAGGAACTGTTTCCTTCCGTCTCGATTCACTTCCATTATATGGTGATGGTACTTGTTACATCGATTTCCAGCTTGGTGAAGAAAGTAAACCTCCGGTGCTGTTTGAAAATGCAATCCATTTTAAACTGGAACCTAAAGATCTTTTTGGAACCGGAAAATTCCTGGATCCAAAACTGAATTCAGTATTCCCTGGCAAGGTCCAGTTGAAAATGAATTGATCTGAAGCACGCTATTTCTGAATGAACTCAAACTCCGGCCTCAATGAAATTGTAGTGTTAACTTCAGATGAGCCGTGGAGCGATATCTGGCACACTCAGTTGCATTATGCTTACCAGGTATCGAAGCGATGTAAGGTTTTTTATTTGAATCCTCCCGGACCCTGGAAAATTTCCAACCTATTTGATTTTAAGCCTGAGTCAAAACAAATTTCCGAAAACCTTAAGGTTGTCAGGTACAAAAATTTGCTGCCTTCCTTCATCGGAATCTTATCAGTTTTCATCAATGATTTTATCAATGAGATCCTGATCAAAAAACAAATTCCCGGCTTCAATTCAAAATCAAAACTCGTGGTCTGGCATTTTGACCCTTTCCGATCACTTTATATTTTCCGGAAATTTTCAAATGCAAAACATGTATACCATGTGGTGGATCCGGTTGTAGGTTATCATCTTGACAAGGAAATGGCATTGATGGCCGACCTTGTAATAGTTACAAGTCCGAAATTTCTGTCACATTATCAGTCGTTGAACAAAAACGTGATGCAGGTTGGCCAGGGAGTGGATCTTGATTTCTTTAATGAAAAATTTACTCCCGATTCACTTAAGTCACTCGTTTCATACGATTCCATTTTATTGCTTGGCACTTTTTCCGATGAAATCGATTACCGTTTCCTTCATCTTCTTGCCGCAAGATATCCCGGGAAACTGGTGTTAATCGGGCCTGACAAAACTGTTGCTGACGATACAAAAGCAACCTTAGAGAAGTTGAAATCAATTCCCGGTGTACAATGGCTAGGACCCATGAACCCGGTAGTTTTCCATAAACACCTGGTTGCTTGCAGAGTTGGAATTATCACTTATACCTATTCAAATTACGAACGAAACAATTTACGTTCGCCACTCAAAGTTATCAGCTACCTTGCTTGCGGGAAATGTATCATTTCAAATATTGATTGTGAAATGCCGGATTTGACCAATAAAGCAATTTATATTGTAGATAATGACAACGCCTATTTTGAATTGCTTGATGCCAGTTATAAAAATGAATTGCAGTTTGATGAATCGGCAGTAGGGGAGTTTCTGAGTGCTATGGACTACCAGAAATTGCTTACAACCATTTTTGCCGGAATGGGAGAACAATTACCTTCATTAAAATTAAAAACTTCATGGAGTCAAAATTAATTGCTTCTTATTTTAATGAAATTCCGAAATTGATTTTCAAATGAAAAAGAAACTCCTTGTTGTTGTTCAGAATATTTCCAAAGCCCAGGAACACGAATGGTTTGTGGAATATCTGAATCGCGAGAAATTTGAAATCCATTTCCTGCTTATAAACTGCAAAGGTACTTTCATGGACCAGTTTCTGATTAAGAAAGCGATTCCGGTTTTTCATTTGAGTTATTCTAAAAAATCAGAGCTGCCTTCTCTCACTTTTAATATATTTAAAATACTGATAAAGGGGAAATATAAAATTATTCACACCCATCTTTTTGAAGCTACGCTGGCGGGCCTTACAGCGGCCTTGATGGCGGGAGTTCGAAAACGGATTTATACCAGGCACCATTCCGATTATCATCATGTGTGGTTCCCGTCTGCTGTAAAATACGACAGGTATAATAATTTTCTGGCCACTGATATTGTTGCCATCAGTAAAAATGTGGAGAGTATACTTGTCAGGCAGGAACAGGTACCTCTTTCAAAAGTACATTTGATTCATCATGGCATCGACATGACGGATTACAAACCTGGAGCAATTGATCCTTCGCGAATAAATACAATCCGTGAAAAATACAACCTGAAAGGCAATGGACCTGTTGTTGGCGCCATCAGCAGGTTTACTGAATGGAAAGGAGTACAGTTCATGATTCCGGGATTTATGGAAGTGTTGAAACATTTTCCTGATGCCGTTCTTGTGCTTGCTAATGCGAATGGTGATTACAAGAAAGAGATATTAAAAATGCTTGAACAGCTCGACAAAAAGAATTTCAGGATAATTGAATTTGAAAATGATGTAGCAGCATTGTATCAGGCTTTCGATTGTTTTGTCCATGTTCCAATTAACGCTTCCGCGGAGGCATTCGGACAAACCTATCTTGAAGCTCTGGCTTCCAGGGTTCCGAGTGTATTTACCCTGAGTGGAATAGCACCTGAATTTATAAAAGATAAAGTGAATGCAATGGTGGTGCCTTTTAAAGACTCAAAGGCAATTACTGAAGCGATTTTGTACCTTCTCAATAACAGGAATGGAATAGAAGCCATGGTTAAATCAGGATATGATTCCGTGGCAGATAATTTCGATATCCATGTAAAAATTTCTAAACTGGAATCGCTTTACTCGTGATGAAACAGCAGGATAAAATATCGGTGCTCATTCCTTGCTATAATGCAGGGAAATATATCAGGGAAGCTGTTGATTCCATTTTGAACCAGACGTATAAAAATCTGGAAATACTGTTGATTGATGACGGTTCAAAAGACGACACTAAACAAATAATCTTAGAATATGCTGCCCGTGATTCGAGGGTGGTTCCTATTTACAACGAAAACAACCTCGGGCTTATCCGGACTCTCAACAAAGGAGTTCTGCACACAACGGGTTCGTTTATAGCCAGGATGGATGCCGATGATGTATCTGCGTTAAACAGGCTTGAAGAACTTTATAATGCATTCATGCAAGCTCCTGACCTGGATGTTATTTCAGCCGGCTATTATTTTTTGTCTACTGAAAGTGTAGTGGTGCGAAGGGCTTTTCCCAAAGCGACTTTATCAAAAGCACTTTATTTTGTTTCGTTGTTCTGTACACCGGTGAATCATCCATGCGTAATGGTGCGTTCAGGGGTATTCAAAGAAAATTCGTTTGATGAAACCTATATTCACTCCGAAGATTATGAAATTTTTTCACGCCTGCTCGAAAAAGGATACAAATTTCTCAACCTCAAAGAACCTTTGTATTTCCTTCGTGTAAATCCACTGAGTGTTTCAAATAAATTTGAAACCATTCAGATTTCAACACATACACGGATATCTGCCAGGAATCTTGAAAATTATTTTAATACGAAATATGATTTTTTTCAGCATAAAGTGATGATCAATCGTATCTCATTCAATGTACCTGTAAAATTACTCTTGAAATCAATTGCTGCACTTGAAGAATTGAAAACGGAATTTATCAGAAAGGAAAATGCGGATACGATAACTGTAGAAGAAATTGATGGTTTTCTTATTGAACAAAAAATGGATATTTTCCTTCAGGCTATTAAATACGCTACCTGGCTTAATAAATTCGCCATTACAATTATACTTACAGTAAATCTCGGACTTTTTTTAAACAGCAGGGGAATCAGATATTTCAAATCAAAATTGAATTTTCTGAGTGTGAAATTGTAAAACAAACACACACCTGACATTAATTATAGTTTCTGGTAATTGCCTTATTTGAATTTCACTGCAAGGATTCTTTGTTCCTCATCTCTGAAACGAAGCAGAATCGCATAAGCACCTTTCGCCAACTGATTCACATGAGTGGTAATTGAATTATACCCTTTTGTTCCAGTGTTAGCGGGTGAGTCAAGTATCAGTTTTCCTGCCATATCATAAATTTCCACATCCACCGGACCGTCACTATCTAAGTTGAAATTGATAGTCAACACTTCATTGAAAGGATTTGGATACACACTGAAAATTTCAAAATTCGAAGAAATTACTTTGCAAAAGCTGTTATTCGATGGATTGTCGTCTTCAGTATCGTTTGGATACAAAGCTTCCACACAGTAATATTCAGGATTGAATGTGGAATTAACCATATATGAAGACTGGAAATTATAAAAAATCTGAGTTCCCGGTAACAGTGTGCCTTGCCATTGCTCAGTAAGAATTGAGTTTTGATCCAGTTTTTCCCTCATTTGAAAACTTGTAATCGTGAGGAAACCTTTGTTGGTAATCATGGCTGAGATTTTGAACTGATCCTGAAGACGGGTGTATGAAATATCACTTACCTCAAGATCAAGATATGGAACAACCACTGAAACATTTGTTATTACTGTATCAATACAACCTTGTGAACTCGTTGCTATCATAGTCACTGCATAATTTCCGGTATCCGCGAATAAATGTGTAGGGGAAGTCCCGTTGTCGAAGGTGCCGTCATCAAAATCCCAGAAGTAGGAGGTAGCTCCTGTAGTATTGTTGATGAAATTGACTGATAACGGCGGTGCTCCAAACATAGGGTCAGGAACAACTGCAGCATCGGGTTTTGAATAAACTGTGTGAGTGCCATTTGTATCACCTACACAACCAAAGTCAGATGTAACTGA
>Ga0190274_10000139_pt1 | contig 49233 bp, 45 predicted proteins | sample Popmic531T_FD_133002 | JGI IMG/M metagenome (GOLD analysis project Ga0190274, IMG submission 133002) | Populus adjacent soil microbial communities from riparian zone of Yellowstone River, Montana, USA - 531 T | ecosystem: Environmental > Terrestrial > Soil > Riparian zone | place: USA: Montana...
AGTTTAGCATCAGCACCATATTTCTTTTTCAGGTTAGCATGCAGCTCAGTATAATAAGCGTTGCCTTCCATTTTAACTTCAGTATCGCGGTGACATTGTACACACCATCCCATTGTAAGAGGAGAAAATTGTTTCACCACTTCCATTTCCTGAACAGGACCGTGGCAGGTCTGACATTCAAGTCCACCAACTACAGTGTGTTGTGAGTGATTAAAATATGCAAGATCCGGAAGTGCATGAACACGAATCCATTGAATTGGTTTTGGGTTTGGACCATAAACCTGTGTATCAGGATTGTAATCGAGAGCAGCGTAAATTTTCGCAATTTCTGTAGTTCCGTATTGCGGTCCTTTTTGAACGAACTTGTGACAGTTCATACAAACGTTTGGTGAAGGGATATTGGCGTGACGGCTTTTTTCAGCTCCGGAGTGACAATAAATACATGAAATTCCGTTGGTTCCTGCGTGCAGTTTATGTGAAAACTTGATAGGTTGTTCCGGCTGGTAATCCTGTGCAACACCGATTCCTGCCAAAGCATTCCATCCTTTAACACTGCCCCAGAAAGACAAAATTATAAACACTACTGCGATCAGTTTTTTATTGCTGCGGATCCAGTTTTTAGAAGCTTGCTTGTTTGAAACCGGAAGCGGTTCAGGAATACCTTGTTTTGCACGAAGTGCCCTTTCAAGACCATGCTTTACTTTTCCAAGTACAAAGAATAATGTTAAAAGAGTTAAAATAATCCCTAAAAGCAACCAAGGGAAACCTGGCTCGGCCGGTGCTGCAGCTGGAGCACCAGCTGCAGGAGCAGTAGCAGCAGCAGCTTCTCCTTCAGTTTTAACAAAAGTAAAAATGGCAGTAATTTCTTCATCGCTCATCGCAAAAGATGGCATGGCAGTTTGGTTATACTGCTTATAAAGATCTACGGCATATTGATCACCCGATTTGATCATAGCCGATGAGTTTTTCACCCACTTGTTCAACCAGTCAGCCGGACGACGGGAATGAACATCTTTAAGACCAGGGCCTATTATTTTATTCGCGCCTGTGCTGTGACACTGGGCGCAATTGGCTTTGAAAAGAGCTGCACCGTCGGGTTGTGCATAAACATTGATGGATGAAAATAAAAACAGGGCGAAAAATAATACGTAAACCGACGTGATTTTAGAGGCGAACACGCTACCTTTCATAGGATAGATTTAGGTTGATTGATGCAGTATAATAGAATAAACTCCCCCGAAAAGGTGAGGTACTCACTCTTTGGGGTGGGCAAATTTAAGACAAACATTTCTGAATTAAAAAGTGGATGTCAGACTTTTGTAATTTAAATTGATTCTAAATAGTAACTTGTTGATTTGCAAGACTTGAGATAACTTTTGCCGTTTATCTATCAGTTTATTTGTTTCAACCACACAATCGTACTTTATTGCGCGCTTTTTCTGATTTTCAGTTCAATAATTATTATCTGAAATGGCTGTTAACAAAGACTTGTGTAGTTAAAATCGGACAAAATCTGATCTGGATTACGGAAAACTCAGTTCCTGTTTTTCCTAAAACAGTAAATACCAGACTCTTTATTGTTTCCCTCCGCCTTTCAAATATTCATGTATTTTTGCCGTGTCATGAATCCCACTAACCTATTAATAGTATTTGCCATTTTTTTACTTGGGTTGTTCCCCGGAATTTCGGGTGCTCAAACCTATTCTTTAAAAACCCAGGATAGTCTGGTTCATGTGCTCGTAAACAGGCATATTGCCATTAATCAGGCAAAAAAAACAATGCCCGGTTTCAGGATTCAGATCTACTTTGGTTCCGACCGCACAAAAGCGAACGAGGTTAAGTCCGATTTCCTGCAATTGTTCCCAAATAAAGGATCTTACCTTGTGTATCAGCAACCTAATTTCAAAATCAGGGTTGGAGATTTTAAAACCCGCCTTGAAGCGATGAAATTTCTGAAAGAGATTCAGTCTCTTTATTCTGCTGCTTTTATTGTGAAGGATGATGTGAAATTGCCGGAGTAAATATTCGCTTGTATTTCAGTAGTCATTTTAGGTCATAGTGTGGAGTTTTAGAAATCTGGCACATATGATTACTTTTGGATTTCAATCGGATTAATATTCAATTTCCAAAAACATCCCTGATGAAAAAATATCTTATCCTTTTACTTTTACTTTTTTCCGGGCAACTCGTGGCACAATCCTGCCAAACCCCGATGCCTGCGAATGCCTTCAAGCAAAAAATGAATCAGATGGCATTGCAGCCTAATGATCAGCAGAAACTCCAGCTGGGAAAATCGATACTTCAGGGTTCCTGTTTCCTGAGCACACAGGTGAAAGACCTGGCTACTGTTTTTGCAGGTGATTATTATCGTTATGAATTTTGTAAACGAGCCTGGAAACACACATTCGATCCGGGGAATTTCTTTGATGTGTACGATGCATTTACAACAATGTCATCTGCAATAAGATTGTACGACTATGTCATTCACCAGGATATGCAACATCCTGATCCCGGTCCATCTCCGGCACCACCTTCCTGGTATCCGAATCTTCCCTATCCTTCACCGGCAGGATACAAAGGTTTTTCGGGATGTCAGCTACCACAGGCTGATAACGATTTTGACATTCTTGCCAGGCCAATAATTGCACAAAAAAATGATGCTGCCCGTAGGACTGAATCCTTGAAGATGTTCGCATCTAACTGTGTGACTATGGGACAAGCGATGAAACTCGCAACACTCTTTGATCTCGAATCAAACCGCCTTGCTTTTTTGAAAGAAGTATTTCCAAAAATTTACGATATGGAAAATTATTCATACGCGACCGATGTGTTTTCCAATATGCCTTATAAAAATGACTGGCTGGCATATTGCCCAACAATTATGGAACCTGTTGTGGATCCACCTCCGGTAGTCATGTGCGAAGTCACAACCCAGGAATTTGAAGATATAAAAAGAAGCATCGGAAATGTTTCTGTAAACAGCACCAAGCTTGCACTTGCCAAACAAATAATCAGCACTAAAAAATGTTTCACCGTAAAGCAACTTGCAGGAATTATTGAATTGTTTTCAATTGAAAGCTCCCGCCTTGAAATCGCCTTACACAGTTACGATTATTGCATTAACCAAAGCGATTACTACCAGTTGACTGAAACATTTTCCACCACAAGCAGCAAAGACAAGCTCTTAGAATTCATTGGCTCCCGCAAATAAAGTCTACAAATTACACTTCGATAAACTCAGTGCGACGCAAATCTTTACGGATATACGGATTTATGTATATTCATTCCAATAAATTGGAATGAATCTGTTTTCGGAAATTTCCATTCGCAATTTGTATATTCGTAAAAATCCGTAATTCGTTGCCTTTAAAGATAAAAGATTATGTATACTAAAAATTACACAATACGGTGGGCTGATCTGGATGCCAACATTCACATGCGGCATTCAGCATACAACGATTATGCTGCTCAAACACGTTTGCTTTTTATGTCAGAGCATGGTTTTGGAATGGAATGGTTTAAAGAACACAATGTATTCCCGATTTTATTCCGCGAAGAAACAGTTTTTCTAAAAGAGATTCATGGCAATGAAAATATCACCATTGATGCTGTTTTGATAAGCATGAAAGAAGACGGTTCTCGCTGGACAATTGCAAACCGTTTTTACAAATCAGATGGAGTATTAGCAGCGAAATTAACTGTTGATGGAGCCTGGATGGATATTGTAAAGCGGAAATTGAAAGTCCCTCCACCTGAATTACTGGAATTGTTCAACTCACTGACAAAAGAATCGTAAGGGATTTATTATTCCTTACGATTCTTTTGTTTAGCGAATTAATTAAATGTGCTTTGACACAAACCTCAACATCTCCATTCTCAATTCCTGGAAAATTTTTTCGAAACGTTCCATGCGCTCACGCATTTCAGGATGATCTGCCAAATTCCGGTGGTCGCTGGCTGTTGGATTGTCATTGATAGATTTTTCCAGTAAATTTTCGTGCTCCTTAATAGCATGACGAAATTCATCCATTTCATTCTTCTGAATGATAAATTGGTTCTGGAAATGTTCCACTAATGCCATAATGTCGCTTGCATTGTTTTTTACCACGACTTCTTCAAGTCGCTTTTTCAAAAATCCAAGATCTTCCTTATAAAAATTCAGCTTGTTCAGCCATTCCCGATGCTCTGTATGCAAGGTGTCGATTTTTACGCTTTCCATTCGTTTAATTTTTTAATTGATGAGTGATAGATGGTAAGTTATGATTTATTTGACAAATTACCTAATTTTTCAAGGAGATAAAAATGACAAGTGTCAGGAATTAAATGAAATGAAAAAAGTTGAGTTCAATCATCATGTTCATTTACGGAAGAAGGAATTTCGGCATTAATCTCATTGTGTCTTATTAAACCTCCGGAATAACCTGTACGCGACATCAGCACAAAAACAATTGCCAGCATCACCACATTTACCCAGACAAGTGGCATAGAAACTGATTTGGCACTTCGTGAGGCAAAGAGCGTTCCTAGTGCAATTGCACCTGACATAAGCATCGACCAGTATGCAATTTCGGCCATATCCTCATGTGTTTCGATTGCCTCTTTATTCACACTCACAATCGGCTCCACAACATGCTCTGCTTCTTCACCGGTCAGGTATGCCGGAATTCCTACTAATGCTGTTGCCACAACAGCAAGTAATGCGGCTTTTATAACACTTTCACTCTTCGTAAATATTCCATATAAAATAAGCGCTAAGGCAAAAAACGAACCCAGGATCGGGGCATGATTCAATATCAGGTGGAAGTGAGCTCCATTCATACACTGCAGAATTTGATTATAAAATTAGTTTTTTTGGTCCACTTTGCAAAAGGTGATTCCAGTATTCAGAATCCGTTCAAAAAGAATAGAGGCAAAAAAAAACTGCTTAACCTTTCTAACGGTTAAGCAGTTTATATTTTCAGAAGACGATTTCTAAATCAGTCTTTTTTCTGGACTTCTTTCTCTTCACCGGACTTGCCGCTTGAAGCATCTTTAAATTCCCTGATACCTTTTCCTAACCCTTTGGCGAGTTCCGGAATTCTTTTTCCTCCAAAGAACAACAACAAAACAACTACAATAAGGAAGATTTCGGTGCCACCTAAACCGCCTATAATACCTAAGATGAGGAGCATGGACATAGTCAGAATATTAATTGATTAGTGCAAAGATACAACTTTTTTCATTTCCGGTCATTTTCGAGCCAACCAGCCTGCCGGATCCAGCTTCACGGTACCCTTCCAGATTTCAAGGTGCAACTCCGTAAGTCCCTCTTCTGTATCGGTATACACATTTCCAATCTTCTGTCTTGTAGTCACTTTATCGCCTTTTTTAACGAAAACAGATTCCAGGTTGGAATACACACTAAGGAATTCCCCATGACGAATAATTACCGCACTGTTGGCTCCCGGAATTGTGATTACGCCGGTGACTTCCCCATCAAAAACCGATCGGGCCTGGCTATTTGCCGCAGCGCGGATGTCCACACCATTATTCTTAACCACTATACCTTTTAATTCCGGATGCGGGTGTTCTCCGAAACCACTGCTGATGTTTCCTTTTTCTACCGGCCAGGGCAATTTACCTTTGTTTCCGGCAAAACTACTCGACAACTTCTGAGCTTCAGGTGTCAGTGAAAACACATTCGCGCTCGTCACATTTTTCTTACCCGAGGCAGTTGCCTTTTTCTTGGCGCTTTCAATTTCTTTCCGAACCAAATCATCAATAGCTCTATCGAGTTTCTTTTTTGCACGTTGTTTTTCAGCAAGCTGTTTCTTCAGTTTCTTTTCCCGGTCCTGGAGATTTACCAATAATTTATCCTGCTCTTTTTTATCTTCTTCAAGATTTTGCTTTTGCTTAAGCTCACTGTTTCGAAGACTGGTTTTCTCTTCCTTCTGTACTTCCAGAACTTGCTTTTTAGATTGCAATTGACGCTGTGTGCTATCAATTAATGCAGCTTGCTTTTTTCTGTTTTCACTATACTGCTGAAGATATTTTAATCTTTTATAAGCCTGGTTGAAATCACTTGAAGCAAAAACAAACATCATCCTTTGATAGCTTCCCTGGTTCCGCTGGGCGAATCGAATCATGTTGGCATATTCTTCCTTTAACTGGATCATCTTATGCTCGAGGTTCGTAATCTCTCCACTGGTTGTCACAATCTGACTGCTCAGTCCATCCAACTCGGTATTAATTGTCCCGATTAATTCCTGTCGCAATCGAATTTTCTTTTTTAATGCAGAAACCTGGTTTGCTGTCAGGCTTTTGCTTTTTGAAGTAGCCTGAAGTTGTTTATTTGTTTCATCAATTTCCCGCTGTAGCTGTTGTTTCTTTTTCTCGAGCTCCTTCTTATTCTGAGCAAACGAGGGTGCGCAGGCTGCCAGGAACAGCCAAACCAACAATAAATATTTACTGAATTCTCTCATAGCCGGCGGGAATGTTGAAAGGGAATTCAATTTCATTGTTCAAAGTGAGTTTGAGGTATTCAATCTCTATTTTCAGATTTTTATCTGCTTTTATTATCGTTGTTGATTTAAACGGAAACAACCCGCCTTCTGTTATGCGATGGTCTTCATAATCAGTAAGCAACGACTTGCTCACCCGCTGATCCTCCACATTCAAACGTGTAATTCTGTAAGTAGTATCATCTACCCACAAATCCTGAACAATGGGTTTGTTGATGTCCACATCTTCCAGAGAACGCTTCAAAGCCCTTTTACTTAAAGTACTCAGGATGTAATATTTTTCTTCGATATAAACGGAATTAAACTTATTCTTCTTGTATGCAAAAAGATTCCCTGTTAAAACTCCCTGTATGATATCAAAATCCACATTCACCTGCAACAATTCGTTCAGGTACTGAAAATCGGAAACAGAATATTTTTTATTCAACCTGTCTACAAATTTTACGCTATCACGACTAATCAAAATTCGCGCGACCTCAATGCCCAGCAACGGGGTAATAGAAATCCAGATGAGACTGTCAGTGCATATACGAAGATTGATGTTGAATGAATTTTCCTGATCGCCGATAATTGACTTTACGGATGCTTTAGCCGTAAGAGTTTTTGCTTTGAAAGAATGATCGGTAATCAGCTGCTGTAAATCAGGGGCAGATTTATCTTCAGGTCGCCTTTCATCTCTCACAACAGGTGATACCGATTTCTGGCTTGTTTTGCAACCTGCCATAATCAATAATAAACCTGCTGCAAGCAAGAAAGTGATCGAGGCGCATGCACGGAATTGCCCTGACAATTTACTCATCCAGTTTTTTATCTCTGATTTTACTGTCGATAGAATCACTGGTATCTCCGGCAGCTTTCGCGCGGGTCCAGTAATCAAGAGCACTGTTAGTTTCTCCAAGCTTAAACATTACGTCACCCATATGTTCCAGGATGGTTCCATTGGTTGCACCACCATGGTCAATTGCTTTCTGCAACCAAATTTTGGCGTCGGTATATTTTCCCATCATGAAAAGTATCCAGCCATATGTATCTTCATAGGATGGTTCACCGGGACGAATTTCATTTGAAAGCTTTGACATTGTTTCCGCTTTTTCAAGATACTCATTCCGCTCAGAAAGATAATATGCATAATTGTTCAGAATAAGCGGATCACGGGGATCAAGCTTCAGGGCTTTATCAAAATAGGTATCAGAATCCTTGTAATTTTTCAGGGTATTATAATTATCAGCAAGGGACTTGTAAAATTCTTTCAATTGATAATCATTGTCGACAACAAGCTTACTACCCGCAAGCAAAACTTTAACCGCATCATCATGACGCTTTGCATCGGTTAATGCCACTCCATTAAACAAATAAAATATTGATTGATCCGGAAAAAGCGTCAGTGCTTCATCAGAGCTGGCAAGCATTCCCTTAAAATCGGAAAGTTGTGATTGGCAAATAAGCATTTGCTGCCATACAATTACGCTTTTATTATCAATGGCAAGTGAAGCTGTGTATTGTTCCCTTGCAGCTTCGTATTTGTCACTGACCATCAATAAATCTCCATAGATGGCAAGTGAGATCGCATCATTGGGATGCGCTTCTGTCATGATTTTTGAAAGCGTAAGCGCCTGATCCAGCATTTCAGGATTACCCTGCACTACCGGCATATAGGAAGAAATTATTTTCACTTTTAACTCCTGTTCCAGTTCCTGACTTGCAAATGCAAGTTTCAGTTGTTCAAACGATTTTTCCTTATCATTTGTGCTACGGTAATATTCCGCTAATGCGAGATATACATACGGACTTGTACTGTCCACTTTTTGCATCCGTTGAATTGTTTCCAGAGCCTTATCCGGCATTTCATTTACCTGGTACAATTCCACCAACAAAGAATAATTCTTAATCTCATGGGGTTCCTTAGCTATAAGCCTTTCGATTTCCGCAGCAGCTTTATCTACTTTACCCAACCGTAACCACAAACGTTCTTTTTCAATTGTAAGGTCGGCGTTGATGCCAATTTCTTCCTCAACTTTGTCGTAAACTTTTATGGTTTCAATAATTTTTCCATTGTACAGCAATGCAGAAGCATATTTGAAAGCATAATCCACATTGTGAGGATATTCTTTATGAAGACCTGCATAAACTGCTTCTCCTTCTGCACTTTTTTTAGAAGCCATTAACAGTTCGGCTAAAAACAAACGATACCAGGTATTTGCAGGGTCTACCTGGTTGGCGCTACGTGCGAAAAACAAGGCATCATTAATTTTTTTCTGATCTGCATAAATGAGAGCAAGTTCATACATGGCCGCATGGCAGGAACCGTCGATGCGAATACACTGCGCGAAAAGCTCACCGGCTTTGTCCATGTTGCCAAGAATTTTCTCCTTATTGGCATTGACGAAAAGATACTTCAGGTTGATCTGATCTTCCTCTGAAAGCTGCTTTTTTGCTTTCTGTCCGGAAGGTGTTGCAGGAGACTGGCTTGTTGTTTTAGCAGACGGATTACACGCCGCAAAAACGGCAATCAAAATAAGCAGGCAACTACTTTTTATTAACGACATTCGATATAATCCGTTGGTAAAATATTATTTCTCGGTAGTATAATCACCTATACTGTATTCATCCATCTGACCTTCAAGTTTTACAAAATTACCGATCATGGAATTGTCAATACAACGGGCGGATACAATTGAATTGGATTGAATAATTGAATTTCTGACAATGGCATTATTCACAATGGTTCCGTTTCCTATAGAAACATGCGGGCCTACTACAGAGTTTTCAATTTTCACTTCAGCACCAATGTAACATGGTTCTATAATCACTGAATTTTTAATATTGGCAGCAGTTGAGTGATTTGCAGCAGCACCTTTTTTAATTTCAAGAACACGTTGATTGGTGTACACAGTAGCATCTTTGTTTCCGCAATCAAGCCACTCTTCAACGGTTGAAGCACTAAGTTTCTTGCCTTTGGTTTTCATGTTCTCAAGAGCATTGGTAAGCTGGTATTCGCCTTTGTCGCGGATATCGTTATCAATGAGGTACTGGAGTTCGCTTTTCAGGTTATCGCCATCCTTAATGTAATAGATGCCGATAATTGCAAGATCAGAAACGAAAGTTTGTGGTTTTTCCACAAAATCTGTGATAGTTCCAGACCCATCCAGCTTTACTACACCAAACATGCGGGGATCTTCAATTTTGCTTACCCAAATAATTCCATCACTGTTAGCTGTGTCAGCTATCATTTCCGTTTTAAATAAAGTATCCGCGAAAGCGATAACTACTTTACCTGTCAATGATGGGGCCGCGCATAAAATCGCATGTGCTGTTCCGAGTGGCTCATCCTGGTAATAAATGCTGCCTTTAGCTCCCTGTGATTCAGCGATCTGAATCAGATTTTGTTCAACTTCTTTTCCGAAATCACCAATTACAAAGGCAATTTCATCCACCTTTTCGTGACAAACTTTAATAATATCTTCAACAAGGTGTTGCACAATCGGTTTACCTGCAACAGGAATTAGCGGCTTTGGGATGGTAAGCGTATGAGGGCGCATTCTTTTGCCCATGCCTGCCATTGGAACAATAATTTTCATGAATAATTAAATCGTTTGCAATTAGATAATAAGAAGCGCAAAAGTACGAAACAGGGGGTTATTAAATACCATTATCCCTGCATTCGTCATGTTGGCAAATGTGCTTGTTAACGCATTGTAAAACAATACTTTACTTGGCTCCGGTGTGCCCGAATCCTCCGGCGCCCCGTTCGGTTCCGGATAAATCTGTTACTGTAGTCCAGTCAACACGGGAATGAGGTGCAACAACCATTTGGGCAACCCGCTCACCGTTTTTGATGGAAAATGGCTGATCAGAAAGGTTTATCAGCAACACTTTTATTTCTCCACGGTAATCCGCGTCAATGGTTCCGGGTGTGTTCAAAACAGTGATCCCGTTTTTATACGCTAACCCGCTCCTGGGCCTGATCTGCGCTTCAAACCCGACAGGCAGTTCAATAAAAAGACCGGTTGGAATAAGTTGCCTTTGCATAGGCTGCAATTCAACAGGTGATTCGAGGTTAGCCCGCAGGTCCATACCTGCAGCATGCTCAGTTTCATAAGCGGGTAACGCGTGTGCGGAATTGTTTACGATTTTAACATTCATGAGAAAGAAATAAATTAATGATTCACTGCAACGGGAGGTCGTTCAAGTCTTGATAAAGCAAAAAGGTATCCACCCAGAATTATGGTATTAATTACCAGCTTCAATATCAATGACGGATCCACAAGGTCGACAATAAATTTACTCAAAAAGAATAACGCTATTGCGAAAAAAAGATATCCTAGCATACGTTTCAGTTCATATGCGATTTTATAATTCCGTTGGCCTGTGATGTATGAAAGCACCATCATGGATCCGTAACAGATCAGCGTAGTCCATGCAGCGCCCATATAACCTAACTTAGGAATCAAAATTAAATTGAAAGTGATGGTGATGATTGCACCGAAAATGGCAAACCAGGCACCATACAAAGTTTTACCGGTTAGTTTATACCACATGCTGAGATTGAAGAAAACTCCGAGACACAGGTTTGCAAGCAATAAAATCGGAACTACTTTTAATCCCGGCCAGTAATTTTTTCCAATAAAGTATTTTACAATGTCAATGTACATCATGATCGCCAGAAAAATTATTGCACATGTAATCACAAAATATTTCATCACCATTGCATAAACTTTCCGGGCATCTTCTTTTTTAAACTGCGCGAAAAAGAAAGGCTCGGCAGCATACCTGAACGCTTGAATAAAAAGCGTCATTAGAATTGATAATTTATAGCAGGCACCATAAATTCCTAGCTGCTTCATTGCATTACCGGACCCTTCCACCAGGTATTTCACCATGATTCTGTCGAGTGTTTCATTCACCATACCGGCAAGGCCTGCCACCAACAAAGGCAGGGAATACAATATCATTTTCCGCAACAGCGAACGGTCATAATCAGATTTGCTGAAACGCATTTCGGGTATCATAAGCAATACAGTCACAGCACTTGCCAGCAGGTTGGCAATAAATACATATCCTACCCCGGTAGATGGGTTGTAAATCAGTTTTGCAACACCATGCATTGCCGACTGGTCATTTTTAAACCATACAGGCATGATGATAAAAAACAGCACATTAAAAAAGATATTTATGAAGATGTTGAACAACTTTAAAAATGCAAATCGTTTTGCTTTTGATTGTTGTCTTAGCCGTGCGAACGGCAAGGCTGTGAGCGCATCAAATCCCAATATGAGGGCCATCCAGGTTATATATTCCGGGTGCTTTTCATACTCCAGTATCTCGGAAAGACTGCCGGAAAAAAGAATTACAGATCCGGAAAAAAACAACGTTGAAAAAATCAAAGCTATCATTCCCGTTCCAAACACTTTACTTTCGTTTTGTTTTTCCTTTTCGGAGAAGTGGAAAAAAGAAGTTTCCATACCGTAGGTATAGATGATCATCAAAAACGAAATGTATGCGTAAAGTTCTGTTACCACACCATACTGACCGGGCTGGGTAAAAATATTGGTGTGAAGCGGAACAAGCAGGTAATTCAGAAAACGCCCTACGATGCTGCTGAGCCCGTAGATGGCTGATTGCCCTGCCAGTTTTTTAAGGATACTCATTCCGCTGCGCTCATGAAACTATTCACTGTAAACCGGACATTTTAAAAAAATTATTCACTTGTAACTAATAGCGAATACCGAACCCTTCAAAATTCTGTAGCGGTAATTCTTCCACAACTACTTTCTCCACCTTTGAAAATGGAGAACCTGAATGACACCATTGCACGAATGCCTTGATCGCAGTCTCCATTCCTGTTGCCTCAATATACACATCACCCGAATTCGTATTTTTCACAAACCCTGTGATTCCACACTTTGATGCAGCATCTATAGTGTATTTTCGGAAGAACACTCCCTGAACTCTTCCGGTTACAGTTATACCAACAGTTTGCAAGTTCCCTATTTACCTTTGAAGTTAGCCTGACGCTTACCGAGAAATGCAGTGGTGCCTTCCGTAAAATCTTCTGTGATGAAACATTTTCCGAACTCTTTGATTTCAGTTGCATAACCATCGGTGTTTTTTTCATAACACGCGTTTACACTTCTTATGATTCCGGCCACAGCCAAAGGCGCCTGCTGCGAAATTTTAGTTGCTATTTCCAAACACTTTGCAAGCAGTGCATCCGGCGCTGTAACATGATTGACCAATCCCAGTCGGTATGCTTCTTCCGCATCAATCATGTCAGCTGTCATTAGAAATTCAATCGCTTTTGTTTTTCCAATCAGCAATGGGAGGCGTTGTGTACCTCCATATCCCGGAATCAAACCAAGTTTCACCTCTGGTTGTCCGAACCGTGCATTGGTAGCTGCAATGCGCATGTGACAGGACATTGCAAGTTCACATCCACCTCCAAGTGCGAAACCATTAATTGCTGCTATCACAGGTTTTGAACTTTGTTCAATACTGTTGAACACATCATGTCCATCCTGCGCAAGTTGCACTCCTTCAGCTTCCGAAAAACTACTGAATTCTGAGATGTCAGCACCTGCAACAAATGCTTTTGTACCCGATCCGGTTAAAATAATCACACGTATATCGGAATCGGCCTGTGCCGTTTTCACAGCTTCCCCAATTTCACGAATAGTTTTTTTATTTAAAGCGTTCAGCTTATCAGGCCTGTTGATAGTGATAATAAAAGTCGCTTCTTTTTTCTCAGTAAGTAAATTTTCGAAAGTCATATCAGAATTTTCTGTTTGTGGCAACCCATGAGGTGATGTAATTTACAATTTCACCGGTATCGGTTCCGGGTGGGAATAATCTTCCAACACCATTTTCCTGGAGTTGTTTCATGTCGTTGTCCGGAATGATACCACCTCCGGTAAGAAGTATGTCATCCACACCTTTTTCCTTTAAAAGAGTCATGATTTTAGGAAAAACTGTCATGTGGGCACCGGAAAGAATACTGACTCCTATTACATCCACATCCTCTTGAATAGCAGCATTAACCACCATTTCAGGAGTTTGGCGAAGCCCGGTATAAATAACTTCCATACCTGCATCGCGAAGGAAGGAAGCAATGACTTTAGCTCCCCTGTCGTGACCGTCAAGACCAACTTTGGCGACAAGCACGCGAATCGGACGGTTTGTATTGATATTCATGTGGAAACAGCCTGTTTGATTTGACAGGGCCGACAAAGTTATAAATTATGACTGATCCTGTGAAGACGAGTTTTCAAAAACAGGCAGTGACACATAAAATACAGCTCCATCGTTGATTTTCGATGTGAACCACACTGTTCCACCAGCTTGTTCAATGATACTCTTAACCATTGCCAGTCCGAGACCCATTCCTCCAGTTTTTGTAGTAAAATTAGGAGTGAAAATCCGGCTCATTTCAGATTCGGCAATCCCTGTTCCATTATCCTTTACAGAACAAATAATCTTTCCTGACTCCTTTTTCAATTCAACATGGATATGGCCTTTAGTATCTTCGGGAATAGCCTGGATACCATTCTTTAATAAATTTGAAAACACACGAATCAACTGTTCCTTATCACCAAGCACAAAATAACCTGACGGCTGGTGTTCATAATAAGTGATAGTTGCAGAATCGTTTTCGCCATAAAGAGCAACAACGTTACGAAGGATTGCGCCAAGGTCAACCCTTTCGTTGTTGGCCTTTGGCATTTTAGCGAAATTTGAAAATTCGGTAGCAATATTTGACAAGCTATCGATTTGCTCCACCATTGTGTTTGCCACCTGATTCATGATTGCATCCAGGTTAGGACTCTTTTCTCTCCAGGCTCTTTGCAAATGTTGCACACTCAATTTCATTGGTGTGAGTGGATTTTTAATTTCATGCGCCACTTGTTTTGCCATTTCACGCCATGCACTTTCCCTCTCCGACCGCGCGAGCAAGGCTGCACTTTCTGAAAGTTCTTCAACCATTCGATTGTATTCCTTTACCAAAGCACCTATTTCATCATCACGGTCCCATTCGATAAGTTCGTTCCTCTTACCCAGTTTGATTTTTCCAAGACGTTCCTGAATTAACTGGAGAGGTTTGGTAATTCGGTTTGAAATAATAAATGTGATAAAAATTGCGAATGCGAAAAGCAGCACATAAATATTAATCAATGCAACCAGGAAAGAAGAAATATCCTTTTTCAATTCATCCTGTTTTGCAAAATAAGGAAGGTTGATGATCCCGATGGTAGTGTTGTTATTGTTTCGCACCGGTTCATACGCTGATAAATATCTCAACGTGCCGATTTGTTCAAACTGAATGTGAAGTGATTTATTACCTCGCACCAGGTTATCCATTGCTCGCCGACTCATCGTTCTCGCCTTCAGCGATTGGTCATAGATTTTAGGTTGCGTGGAATAAACCAGCATTCCATCTCGTGTATAAATGTTAAAATCAATGGAGAGCGTATTCGCCAGTTTCGAAAAGGTATAATTCATTTCGTCACTGATATCTTCGCCTTCCAGTGTGCGGTTGCTCAATTCATCCCTTATTGCAATGAGCATCGATTTGAGACGTTCGTTCACTTCGATGTTCACGTTGCTCAAATTACTTTTATAGATGTAATAAACCGTGGCTCCCCCGATCAGCACCATCGTTACAACCACAATCATCACTACAGTTGCCTGGATTCTTCCTTTGAAATTAATTTCAATCCTTCCGTTGCTTCGCCAAAGCTTTCCTATTCCATAAATAATTAGAAAACTAAATCCGTAAAATGAAAATAAATATGAAAACAAGGTAATAAATTCCATGATACCCGGATTCCGGATGGATACAATCAACAAGCTTTCATCACCTCCTTTATAAAACAAATGTGAATAATCCTCGAACACCACAAATTGCTCCTGGTGGCCGGGTTTAAGGAGTTTCAGATAATCGCTACTGTTGACGAGATAACTAAAACTTCCAAACTGGTTTACCAGTAAATTATTTTTATAGTTGGCATAGGAATAATTCGAAATGTCTTTTTTCTGCGGAACTTTATCGCTGATAAGCAATTCAGGAAATCCGGCTTCATCCTGCATCGATTTCGATGAAAGATTTATCACCATTGTTCCTGTTTGTTTTTTAGGATTTTCAGGATCCTTTATAGGAATTCGTCCGATGTAGGAAATTTTTCCTGCAACGTTTCCTGTGAAGAATAAATACGGACTGGTTGTAGGCTGGCCATCTTCCCTAATAAGAATATTGAAAAAGTCGAGATTCCACGTCGGATCACCACCAGTATTTACAGGTAGTCCGTCGGAATTAAAAGTCTTAATCGTGATGTCGTACTTTCCCCAGTACCCTGTAAAATAAACCTGGGTCATTCGTCGTGATATCACATCATCAGTAGCCACTGAGGTAAGTTGCAATTCATAAGGGCTCGCAAAGTAAGTTGTGATTACTTTATCGAGGCTTACCTTTTCCGCGATATCATCAAATAAATATTCCGCTGTTTGATCCTGTTCATTCTCAAGTTTTACAGCCAGCAACCTACGGTTTTCTTTTTCCCGTTGCTTGTTAAAATCGCTGATTGTTTGAGCTGCATAAATACTGAACCCAAAAAGCAACAACAGATACCTGGTAAAGGCAAACATGTTTTTCAGGTTCTTACGGATGTAACCGTTGTACAGCATTAAGAAGTTAGTGAGCAGGAATGTGCTGACTCCATACTCTCTGAAAAATTCATTTTCCCGGAAGGTGTAAAGCAATGCAAGAAAAATAAACTGGGAAATAAAAAAGATGAGTACCACTTTTCGCAGTCCCATTTTTGTTCGCAACACCATCCTCACACCACCATCACATACCAGGTAAAATGAAAATAACAATATTCCGATTATCAGTACGCCTACCAGGCTGTACACATTCAATTCAAACACATTATTTATGTTGAATGAAATCCGCGAATTGATAATGAGACCTGCAAGCAGGTAATTTATGAAAACAGAATAGAGGAAAGTAAAAAATATCACAAAACCCACACTCAATGGCTGCCATTTTATTAAGTCATACTTAATATAACCTCCAATTTTTAACCCGAAGATTTTGTAAAACACACCAATAAGGTAGGTGATCAGTAACGTACTGATGAGAAGGTCGCCAAGGGAATTCAGAATAAATGAACTTGCGTAGTAACTTGGACTGAACAACGACAATCCGTAAAGTGATTCCGGAAATACATAATAGATACTCAGCAATCGTGTAATCACTACTGTTATCAGAGTAATAAAACCTGCCTTGATGTCGGAGCGACTTAATTTCAATGCATAATTGTAAACAGAAAGCAGAAACAACAAGTATGAAATAATATAAACAAAGGCAATCCATGGGAGCAGCTCACTTATAATATCTGTTTCACTGAACTGGATATAAAACAAAGGAGTGTTACCATTTGAAGTGATTGCAAAGGAACCTGGCATCGGATGTTGTGAAATAGCTGCAGATGCCGGCAAATTCAGACTGGGGTGAAAATCGTTTGCTAAAAATCGATTCTGAAATGCATATTCACTCTTGATCTTAAGTAATCCTACTACTTTATGTTTTGACGTTTCAGAAACCAGAACTTCATACCAGCCATTTCTGAAAAACCGGAAGCCCGGTGTCAAATCATTTTTATCCGGAAAAATGTTGTTATCAGACCACCAAACTGCCGAGTCTTTTTCATAAATAAATACCGATAACCAGTGATCCTGGGGTCTTGTTAGCTTTTCGGTATTGTCATTCTGATTTAAGACACCCTGATCCAGTTTTGAAACAAGATCCTTGATTTGATTTATACTGCTAGTCTCAAGCGTCTGAAGTTCCTCGCTTGCAGCAATTGCCATGGAAGGGAAATCATGTTCTTTGTCCTTTATAACCTTTTCCGCAATTATTGCAACGGCAAAAAGCACCAGTGAGAGCAATAAGACTACAGGTTTAATATTTTTCATATATCCAGGACTGAGCGTTACAAAGATAATCACCGGATTGCAGCAAGTTCGAAGGTTAATGGGCAGTTATTCACAATAAAAACCTTAAAACCATCAGCAACAAAGCCTTTGGGAAACAAAATAGCTTATCTTGGACAGTAAATCAGAGTGGGAACAGCAGTCTGCATATTGCTACTATTCTCACCGAAAAATTTCTATTTTCGTTTATCCATGTCTGACATCGAATCCTTAAAATCAAACCCGTTTTTTGCACTTTTTGAAAAGCAGCGAAACAACCTGCAGCATATAAACCTCCGTACATGCCATGAGCGTATAAAGAAACTCTCTGTCCTGGAAAGGTCGCTACATCATTATCGGCTGGAAATACATGAGGCACTCTACAAAGATTTCAAAAAACCTCCCACGGAAACCGACCTAACAGAATTATATCCGGTGCTGAATGAGATCAGAAATGTGAAAGCAAACCTGGCTAACTGGATGCGTCCTGTACGAGTGGATAATACCCTTGCATTTGCCGGAACAAAAAGTACGATTGTGAGAAATGGAAAAGGAGTGTGCCTGATAATCTCTCCTTGGAACTATCCATTCATGCTTTCTTTCGGACCGATAGTTTCAGCTATCGCAGCCGGTAATACCGCAATAATAAAACCTTCTGAAGTCACTCCAAATACTTCACTCCTGATTCGAAAAATTGTTGGTGAACTATTTCCTGAGGAAGAATTTAAGGTAGTTACTGGAGAAAAGGAAACAGCTGAACAGTTGCTGAAACTTCCATTTGATCACATCCTGTTCACAGGGAATACGACTGTTGGAAAAAAAATAATGCATGCTGCAGCAGAACATCTCACGTCAGTTACCCTTGAACTCGGTGGGAAATCGCCGGTATACATTCATCACGATGCGGACGTTGAGGATGCCGCTTCTAAAATTACAGCAGCCAAACTCGTCAACGCCGGGCAAACTTGCGTAGCACCTGATTATATTTTAGTGCATCGCGATTTAAAAAATGAATTGATTATAGCACTTGAGAATTCGTTTACAACTTTCTACAATAAAAATAATAAAGGAGATCAGAAAAATTTTGCTTCTGTTGTGAATAGCAAACAATATGAACGGCTTGAAAAACTATATCCTGATGCCAGACAAAACCATGAATTCCGGGAACAACTACTTTTTGAACCGGTAATCATCAGGGAAGCCGATCCGGAAACAATTATAAGGCAAGATGAGATATTCGGTCCTGTACTTCCTGTAGTGACTGTAATGAATGAAGAAGAGGCATTAAAAATTATTCATCAGATACCTGAACCACTTTGCATTTATTTGTTTACTGTGAGCCGTAAAATAAAAAATCAATTTAAAAATTCTACCCGATCGGGAAGCATTTGTTATAATGATTGTGCCGTGCATTTTCTTCATCCGGATCTTCCATTTGGCGGTATTCACCAAAGTGGAATCGGCAGGTCACATGGGAAAGCAGGTTTTTTGTCCTTTACGGAAGAAAGAGTTGTTTTTGAACAGCGGATTGGATTTACAATGGCAAAACTACTCTATCCACCATATGGTCCGATGAAGAAAAAACTGATTAATTTATTGCTGAAGTATTTTTAGACGGAATGTAATATGCTTTTTAATCCCGAAAATTCCAATTCTTAAAACACCAATTAATTGTCTTTAGGAAAGTATATCAGAAAGCAATTTCATCTCCTGCCGTGAGGGACTGTGTTCATAAAGGATGCGGTACACAGCATCGCAAACAGGTAGCTTCACCTGGTATTTTTTATTGAGTTCGTAAATGCATTTAACAGCATAATATCCTTCGGCAATCATATTCATTTCCAACTGTGCCGATTTAACAGAATAACCTTTACCAATCATACTTCCAAAAGTTCTGTTGCGACTAAACTGAGAATATGCGGTAACAAGCAAGTCACCAAGATATGCGGAATCATTAATATCACGTGTAATCGGATGAACTGCATCCAGGAATCGTTTTATTTCCTGGATAGCATTTGCAATTAACACTGCTTGAAAATTATCTCCGTATCCAAGCCCGTGGCAAATACCACTAGCAATGGCAATTATATTTTTAATGACCGCTGAATATTCCGTTCCATAAATATCATCTGAAACAGTAGTGTGAATATAACGGCAATTCATAAGTCCTGCCAGCATTGAAGCCTTTGTTGTATCCTGGCAGGCGACAGTCAGGTATGATAATTTTTCAAGTGCAACTTCCTCCGCATGACATGGGCCTGTAATTACACCAATATTAGAAATCGGTAATTTAAATCTACGGTGTAAAAATTCGCCGACAATGAGTAAATCATCCGGAACGATTCCTTTGATTGCAGAAAACACAACCTTATCATTGAAATGCGATTCATCAACTTCCTTCAATGCTTCTTTCAGAAAAGCAGAAGGCACTGCCAGTATTATTACAGATGCATTCATCACTACCTCAGTGAGTGAAATGCTTGGACTTACTTTATCAAGATCAATAACCACATCGCTCAAATAAGCAGGATTGTGACGGTGCGATTTGATATGATTTACAGCATCCTGATTGCGAAGCCACCAGGAAACATTGGAACAATTATTGGAAAATATTTTTACCAGGGCCGTTGCCCAACTTCCGCCTCCAATTACGGCAACTTTATTTTCAGAATGCATATAACGGGTATAACCGGTGAGGATAAATTAAAATGTCACTTCTTTAACAAGTTGCTCTTCACCACGCTTGATAGTTACATTTGTTTTGTCACCCTTGGCAAACTTACCAAGTGCTTTCATATAACTCATCATATCTGTCACTTTGTGTTCTCCAATCTGAATTACAATGTCACCTGCCAGCATACCTGATTTCTGAGCAGGCTTACCATCGCTGACTCCATCAATTCGCATCCCAGTCCCTTCAAAAGCATAATCAGGGACAACACCTAAAGTCACTTTGAAGCGTGGTGCATCTTCATTGTTTGAATCATTTGTTTTTGTGAAAATTAATTTCCCTTTATCGTCGAGATAAGCAATCACCTGGAGCATAAAATCAAGAATGTCCCTCTCCCCTTTGTAATTTATTTTATTTTCATCGTCTTCCGGCTTGTGGTAATCTGAATGCGTTCCTGAAAAGAAATGCAACACAGGAATATCTTTTAAATAAAATGAGGTATGGTCAGAGGGTCCGAGACCTGACTCACTTGTTTTTATTTTCATTCCATCAACATTAATTTGAGAGAATGCCTTGTTCCATTCAGGCGAAGTTCCAGAGCCATTAATTATTAACACAGGGTCTTCCGGTTTAAGTCTGCCAACCATGTCCATGTTCAGCATGTAACTGATTTTTTCAGCCGGCACAGGCAAATGTTTTACCAGATGATTTGATCCCAGCAATCCCATTTCTTCTCCAGAAAAGGCAATAAACATAAAGTTGGTGCCATGATAAGGTGAATTTTTGAGCAACCTTGCTATTTCAATCAAGGCAGCGGTTCCGGAAGCATTGTCATCGGCACCATTGTGAATGTATTTTTTTTCGCCTCTGTAAAGCGATCCTTCAATACCGTATCCAAGATGATCATAATGCGCGCCAATAACCACAGTATACTCTGCATTGTTATCGATATAACCTATGACGTTGTTTCCGATTTTTTCGTTTTTCAATATTTCGCAAGTACCTGTAACCGTAATTGGTTTTTTATCAGCAAGCTTTTTTGACGCATCACCTTTTGCAAACAAAACAGGAATTGCAGATGGCGTAATACGATTTGAATATTTATCAGAGGGGTCCTCTGTTTTAGGATCGGAATTAATAAAAATTACCGCGATGGCTCCTTTCGCTGCTGCGGAATCAATTCGAGTTCTCAGGTCAGCGTATTCCGCAAGACGTGAGTGAGGATCAATACCTTCAGGTGTGCCGATTTCCATAACAAAAATTTTACCGGAGAGATTGGAAAGTCCGGCATAATCATCTCTGCCGGGAGCAGGAACGCCATTGCCAACTGAAACAGTCTGACCATTGAATTCTTTGTTGGCAGAATATGCTAACGGAAAAAACTGGTTCCCTGCATTATAATTCTGCTTTCCAATTTTCAGCACATTACCCGGTCCCATATAAGAACCGGCATTGAATGGAAAAGGTTGAACATACCCTTGAGAGCCTTTAGGTAATAATCCAATCTTTCGAAATTCCTTTGTAAGGTATTCGTATGCGAGTTTTTCACCTTCGGTACCGGTCTCACGGCCTTCCAGTGCATCGTCTGACAAATAAACAATGTGTTGTTTAATCAGAATGGTATCAGGTTTAAGTATTGATGTGGTGGTTTGCCCTTTAAGGAGAGAGTCCGGATTGTTAAACCCATAGCTAAAACCCGTTGCCATCAAAATTAACTGAAGGCCCATCAACAATGCACCGAATTTGATTAATTTCATAAAGCTGGTCGTTTTTGTAACGTGGTAAAATTAATCATTTATGGCTGTTTTTGATCATGAAGGACTGGTTTTGAGCTATTTTTTGAATATTTTACACCTTCCCGACCAACGGGATTATTCTCGCCTTGTCAGGTATTTTGGAAGTCCGGTTTCTTTTTATATATTTAACTCACTTTTTGAGTGTTCTTCATAAAATGGAGCCTATCCATAGTTAATTTTTTTAAATCATTTAAATCCATGAAAAAATTCAAGACAATTATTGTTGATGACGAAAAGCACGGTCGTCAGAATTTGAAGTCGATGCTTACTATGCATTGCCCTGAAATTGAACTTTTGGGTGAAGCAGATTCTGTAAGTGCAGCCCAGGTTCTTATTGAAAAACTACAACCCGAAGTTGTATTTCTTGACATCCTTATGCCGGTACACAACGGTTTCGACCTTCTTGATAATTTCCCCGAAAGAAAATTCCTTGTCATTTTTGTTTCCGCTTCAGTTGATTTCGGAATTCAGGCTGTGAAAGCAGGTGTGCTGGATTATGTTTTAAAACCAATCGATATTAAGGAATTAAAATCAGCAGTAGGTAAAATTGCTGGTTACTTTGAAACTCCCGGGCATTTAAAACTGGAATCATCCGGAAAAATTACAAGAATTGCCCTTGCTCATTCCGGTGGCTTTTCAATGGAAGAAATTGATAATATCATACGTCTTCAGGCAGATGATAATTATACACGTGTATTTACAGTTTCGGGGAAACAGTATTTAATTTCAAGACCATTGAAAGATTTTGAACGGGCATTACCACCCGGAATATTTATACGAACCCACAAATCATTCATGATAAATATTCAACACCTGAAAGATTTCTCAAATGAAGATGGCGGAATGGCGGTTTTGAAAGACGGCTTCAAAGTTCCTGTTTCAAAACGAAAAAATCCATTGTTTTTTGGAGCATTGAAAAAGTTTTCATTGATGTTACGATCATAAATGCAATTCATATTCCTGATTATTCCAACTTATTCCCTTCAGATTTTCAACGAATTTTTTTAAGATCTCACTGATAATTAAACATCAGCTTATGTATCAGTTTTCAAAAAATATTTCAAGCCGGGTCGTCGTAGTCATACTTTTTTTTCTGTTGTGGGCTTCAGCATCTTTCAGCCAGGTGTATCCTTATATCAATTATTCGGTCCGTCAGGGACTTGTAAACTCCAATGTATATGCAATGACCCAGGATGAAGCAGGTTATATCTGGCTGGGGACCGAAAACGGATTGAGTCGTTTTGATGGAATCAATTTTAAAAATTTTACACTTGAACAACTTGGACTTGAATCATACATTTCATCTTTGATAGCCAGTGAAGGGAAAATTATTTTTGCAAGTGGAGGTAGTGATATTTTCAAATTTGATCCTGTAACGGAAAATCTGACCCGGATTTCGAAAAAAAGTATTATCCGAAGTAATCAATTAATCATCAAGGATGATCTTCTGGTTTCACTTCATGAAAACCGGGGGTTTGATTTTCTTTCACTTAGTAGCGGGGAAATGCTTTTTGAAGATATCATTTTTTCAAAAAAATCCAACGCCAAAGCATTGTCAATGCTCAAACTGAAAGATGAAACCATTTTAATGGGCAGAAGCGACGGACTTTACCAGCTCATCGGAACGGAACAACAAAAGGTGGAAGTGCAGGGACTTGGAAATACTGCAGTCTATTCCCTTTTCGAAGACGGAAACAGTTTATTGGCAGGTGGGAATGGAATTATTTTCAGAATCGTTGACAACCATGTAGTCGATACAATACATGCAGTAAATGGCGATATGAATATGATTCGGAATATCCGTGTTGATTCAAACAGGAACATTTGGTTCAACATTTGGGGCTCAAAGGATATTTATATGATGTCAGATAATATAGCTGTAAATGTTTCAGTGGTATGCGGTATTAAAAACGGAACAATTACCGGAATCCTCCTGGAATCATCAGGAACGATTTGTGCAAGCGGTGTGGGGAATGGATTGTATGTTTTTGGCAATAATCATTTGTTAGTATATCCTGAATCTGAAAACCTTCCCAATGCAAACATTCATAAAATATTAAAAACAGGTGCCGGTGGATTGCTTATGGGAACTAATGATGGTCTCGCCTACCTTGACCCTTCAGGTAAAAACCTCCAAAGTGTAAAGCACTGGCCTGAAAAAACACAATACATACGGGATATTATCGCAGCTCCGGGTAATCAATATTTAGTAGCCACTATTAATAATGAATTTGCAAGCTCCTTTTCAAAAAGTTTCAGTTGCAATTTTGAGGATATAAAAATACGGTATTCGCATTGCAGCAGCATCAGGGTTGATTCCGGGTTTGTGGAAATTGGTAACTGGGATAATAAATTAATACGCTATAACCTACCTGATTTTTATCGGACAATAAGCGTTGAAAATATTTTCAAAGGCACGAGTAACACACATCGTATCAATTGCATGTTACGTGACGATAGCGGAAAGCTGTGGATCGGAAGTCAAAAAGGACTTTGTATAATTACAGATTCGGGTAAAAAGATTTATCCCATTGGTACTTTCCAGGAAGAAGAAGTGCATGAAATAAGCAATCTGACAACAGGAAAAATGCTTGTGGTTTCAAACAACGGATTTTATATAATTCAAAATAATGCCGATGCGAATTTAACAGCTGTGATTCAACGAACTCCGATCCTTGGAACCAATTGCGTAGCCACAACAGGCATTAACGAATTTCTGGCAGGAACAAGTTACGGGCTTCTTTACATCAGGGATCAGGTCAAATCAATCATGACCATCCAGGATGGTGCGCTTTCGGAAAACATCAACGACATTTTTTATGACCCCGAAAGGTCAATTGCCTGGGTTGCGACCTCTGAAGGGTTGATGCAAGTGAATCTGAAAATACTTCGAAATCAAAATATTGCACCTTTAGAAATTAAACAGATTACCATTATTCAGGAAAATAAAAGCTGGCTTCCTGAAACAATAAACACCTTCAGCAGTGATTCGAACTCTTTCAGAATAAAATTTCAGGCCTTCTATTATCACAATCCACAAAAAATAAAATACCAGTATAAGGTGGATGAAGGAGAATGGTTGACATCGCAAACAAACGAAATTCAATTTGCCTCCATGCGGGCAGGAAGTCATAAAATCTGGATGCGCGCCGGCTTATCGGAAAATAAATTCGGCCCCGCTGTGCTTGTCAATATTACTGTATTGCCACCATATTATCAAACCTGGTGGTTCATCTTATTAGCGCTTTTAACTGGAACATTGTTAGTTTACCTGATTGTGAAAAGACAAACTCTAATTTTTAAAAGGAAACAAGACGAAAAATTAAAAACTGAACAAAAAATTGTAGAGTTACAACAAAAGGCACTTGCCAGTAACCTCAACCCGCATTTTGTATTTAATTCCCTCAATGCAATTCAACACTTTATTAATTCAAACAATCCTGATGAAGCCAACAACTACCTGGCTAAGTTTTCCAGGCTTATGCGGATGCATCTGAACATGGCAGAAAAAAGTGCGATACAATTGCATGAAGAAATTCTAAGACTGGAGTTTTATCTGAGCCTTGAGCAAATGCGGTTTGAGGATAAGATGTCGTGGTCGCTTTTAATTGATCCGGGACTTGATACACTTCATCTGGAAATCCCAAACATGATCATTCAACCTTTTGTGGAAAATGCAATCTGGCATGGATTGATGCCTGCGAACCGGAAAGGAATTATTTCTTTGGTCATCAAAGCAACAAAGGAAGGTGGAGTTGCTATTACAATTACCGATAATGGTGTGGGATTGCATTACCAGCACAAACCTGTAAACACACAACACGAATCCAAAGGAACCAGGCTGATTCGTGAACGACTCGTTTTGTTGGATCCAAAGTTAACTGACGCCATCCGGTTTGAGGAATTGTCTCCCGGAACACGTGTTCATATTACTTTATCTGCTAAAATGTGTCGGAAAACAGATATAACGGTTCCTGTTTCTCAGGATTAAATTACGTTCCCTCAATAAATACCCCCGTTCCCTCATTTGCTGTAGGTGAGTTCAAACATCTGGCAGTTATTTGCATTGTGTGTTTAATTACCGGTGCGGCAGCTTTTTATCCTGGCACCGTTTTTTTATGCTTCTGAACGAAAAGTTTTAAAATGTTTTTTCTGTTCCCTCGCCTTCGCTGATCTCTCGCTCCCTCAAATTCAAATACCGTTCCCGGTAACTATATATGAGTTACAGCAGAAAGCATAAATGATCTATAATGCCAATGCTATCATCCTAATTATCAATAAATTACTATTTTCTTTTAACTAACCATTGATTGATATGGATTTAAATTTTAATATTGTATTAAACAACTAACAGCCAAAAGTTATTAACTGTTTAAAATATATTAACTAATAGCTAGATTTTATAATGACTTTTGAATGGAACCATCAGCCCTACCAATACCACCAGCCGCCGCAGTAGAAAAAGAAATTTTAAGCGACAAAGAGAAAGACCAATTAATAGAAGAGGTAAATTTATTTGCTCATTGGCTCAAAGAAAAAAAAATTGTAAAAACCAGCAAGAGTCATAAACACACTATAGAATTTCCATTTGGAGACAATAGTTGGTTTATGAGAGTCAATAAAAACGGGGATGTAGCGTTCAATATAAATATATTGAATAGGTGCTCAATTGAATATTATAAATTAGTAGTGCTTCATGAATATTTTCATTTAGTGGTTCAAGGAGTGCCAAACAAAGAGGATGCGGTTACAATAAAAGATGATTTTGGTGATGTATTAATGAGATTGCTTGACATTGAAGCTGATTATTTCGCTGCCTTGTATTTCAAAGAAAAATTAGGTTATTCATTGGTAAGGTTTTTGTCATTGTATTATGAAGGAAATGCAGTATTCGCTTCTCCTAGACTCCGCCCAACAAAATTAGAGAGGTTTATTGGAACCATGTTAAGTATAATTAATATGTATATTAATTCCGAAGACACATCAAATTTCAAAGAGTGTGATTTATATTTACCCACCATTCAAGCCATTTATACAGAAAATAGTCTTCATGTAATGGTCATAAAAAAGGAGCATATTTACGTCACCGAAATAAGTGCGAGATATGAGGATTTTGCAAACATAAAACAATGTTATGTAAATGTAGATACCTTGACCAGGAAAGGGTATATTGAAGGTATAATTGATTTTACATTTAAAGCATTGGGGAAAAAAATACCCGATTCAGTAAAAGCAGACTTATTACTTATTTAATAGTTTATAGAGTTTATAAAAATGGTATCAAGTGAATTAAAAAAGGGGGAACAATATATCCAAAACGTCCTTAGGTCTAATGGATATTATCGAGTTCAAATAAATGATGGAGAAGATCCAACATTGGAAGCAGATGGAAGCATAAGAAAAATACTAGTGTACGTAACAACAGACAAATCCAAAGAATCTGCATTTCAAAAAGAGGAGGTAATCATCAAACTAATTGAACGAGCTAAGAACGCACAAAGAGAGTTTTGGGTTGCAATGCTATCACCAGAAGGGGAGTCGGTGTATAATGTAAATTGGCTTAATTTAACACAGAAATAAGCCGTTAAGGTTATCTATCTGTCTTCTTTTTAACTTTCTTAACCTTGGTTTTAGGCTTCGGATTTCCCTTAACCATTGCTTTAGTCATAGCATCGAAAAGCTTTGCTGTTTCTTTTGGGGATTTCTTGTCTGCCATAAGCCAAAGTTAAACAAATTGCTTCATAGATTTACCGAGTCCATCGGCTATCTTTTTAAGATATAACAGACTACAGGCTTCTGCACCTGTTTCAATAACATGGATAGTCCGAGGATTCACACCAGACAATTCAGCTAACTGTGCTTGTGTTAACCGCTGTCTGGTGCGTTCCAATTTAAACTCCATTCCTACCTGTTTCAGGTATTCATCGTCACGTCCTCTCATAATTATGTATATTTAGAAATAACCAACAGAAATAATTTGTCTGCGTTTGCCTTTCCATTTTATCCTCTTAACCTTCTCTGGCTTCGCCCGTTTAGACTTGGGTCTGCGGTTGCATCGTTATAAGTTCGTTGTATTTCAATGTTCCTTCACAATTAAGTAACGCATCAGCAAAGCGAATATCCTGAGTAACTTTTTTATAGTTGTAACGATAGGATGCCTCTGCGCAATACCTGTGTAAATGTTTAGGTGATACACTGTGATGGATTCCACCGATCTGTTTTTTAAGTAGATTCCAAAAACCTTCAATTGTATTAGTGTGTGCAAGGTGACGGACATACTCTTCTTTACTGTGATTTACTTTCACGTGCTTATATAGCGAACTGATTCTTTTATAACCCTGATGTTCGTCTGAGACCATAATAGAATTTTGTAGTACTGTTTCTTTTACAGCATTAGTAAGAGTTTCTCTAGTGGTATCGTCAAGCACTTTAGTTGTTACCTTTCCACCTCTTTCAACTGCACCAAAGACCATAGTTTTATTATCGAGGTTAGTTTTTCTTTTGCTCTTGTGACGGTTAGAAATTTTACCACCAATGTAGCTTTCATCTATTTCCACTATTCCTTCCAATAATTCAGGTGCTTTTACTGTCAGCATTTCACGGATGCGGTGATTAAGATGCCAAGCGGATTTTTGCGTTATACCCAACCATGAAGCAAGTTGCAATGAACTGATTCCCTTTGAGTGATTGGATAGTATATACATTGCCAAAAACCATTTTGTAAGAGGTATTTTTGTGTTCTCTGTAACAGTTCCAACCGTAGCAGAAAATTGTTTCCGGCATAGTTTTTCATTGCATTGAAAACGCTTACCGTCTTTCAATCTTGTAACATTAACAGACCCGCAAAAACAACAAGCAGGAGTTCCACCCCAACGCTGAAACTCTAAAAATTTACGGCACTTATCATCTGTATTGAAGTGCTTTTGAAATTCGAGGATTGATTTAAATGCTTTCATGTTTAACAATGTTTAACGGGTTGGGTAAAAAATTTTATTTGGTCTTTTCTACCAATTTTTTAAGTTCAATACGAATGAAGTCGGATAGTTTACGGTCTGATTTATCAGCCATTGCCTGAAGCTTTTTTCTCAAATCATCTTCCATCCTTATGCCTACTGTTACTTCTTTCATGGTGTAAATGTATAACATTGTTTAACAAAATCCAATAATTGTTAATAAAAAATAAGAGTATTATTTTTTCTAATTATTAAATAACTTATAATCAAGTGTTTACAAATAATTAACATATGTAGAATAAAGAGTTATTAACAATAATTAAGGTCAATTTTTAAAGCGCTTTATCTTATTTTAGTATTTTTGGCATAATAAGATTATTTAAATTACATTATTTTACTATATTTGCAAAAATAAACTTATAATTATGGGATTAAAACCAGTTTCGCAAGAATTAATTATTGATAGGCTTGCATTTGAAAATCCATGGTGGATTGATGGAAAAATTGAAGAAGAGTATAGTAAAAAACAACGAAGGTTGTATTGTAATTTGTTTTTCCCAATTGCAAAGGATAAAAGTGTAAATAGAGCAGTTGCGTTAATGGGTCCTAGGCGTGTAGGAAAAACAGTTATGTTATATCATACAATTCAAAGTTTATTGGATGATGGTGTAAGTCAAAAAAAAATATGCTTTATTAATATCGAGAATCCCGTTTATAGGAATATACCACTCGAGCAACTATTGAAATACACCTTAAATGCAATTAAGGATGATGACCCCAAAGGTTGGTTTATTTTTTTTGATGAAATTCAATATTTAAAAGAGTGGGAAGTTCATTTAAAAGTACTAGTTGATAGTTATCCACAAACAAAATTTATTGTCTCTGGCTCTGCTGCCGCTGCACTAAAACTAGGGAGTGCAGAAAGCGGCGCAGGTAGATTTACTGATTTTATGCTACCGCCGTTAACATTTCAGGAGTATTTACATTTAAAAAATCTAAATGGTTTAATGAAGTTGGAGGAGATTAATTGGGGAAAAAACTCCCTGCCATTTTATAAAACTTTTAATATAAAAGAGCTAAACAAACATTTTATAGACTATATAAATTATGGGGGCTATCCTGAGGTTATTTTTTCTGACACAATCAAACAAAACCCTGGAAGATATATTAGAAGCGACATAGTAGATAAAGTTTTGTTGCGCGATTTACCAAGCATGTATGGTATTCAAGATGTACAAGAGCTTAATTCACTATTCACTACTTTAGCCTATAATAGTGGGACAGAGGTAAGTTTAGATAATTTAAGTATGTCATCCGGTGTTAATAAAAATACTGTTAAAAAATATACTTCCTATTTGGAGGCTGCTTTCTTGATAAAAAGAATTCAAAGAATAGATCATAATTCTAAAAATTTCAAAAGAAATAATTTTTTTAAAATATATTTAACAAACCCTAGCCTTAGAACAGCCCTTTTTACTCCATTAGAACCTACAGATGAGGCTATGGGAAATATGGTAGAAACTACTATTTTTTCACAATGGATGCACAGGGAAAGTCAAGTATTATATTATGCCAGATGGAATAAAGGAGAGGTGGATATGGTATGTTTAAATGAAAAACAAAAACCCTCATGGGCGGTGGAAATAAAATGGAGTAATAGTTATTATGATAATCCACAAGATTTGAAAAGTTTAATTTCATTTTGTAAAGAAAATAATATTTTTAAGCCGTTAGTAACAACAATAGATATAGAAGGTGAAAAAACTAATAACGGAATTTCTATTGCATTTATGCCAGCTTCAATTTATGCATATAATGTAGGTAATAATACTTTAGCAGGGAAAGCCTTAAAAAAATAGAATGGATTAATTGATTTATTTATTTTTTTCTTTCCTGCTTCAACAGGTATATAGTCACCCCGTTCCCTCAAAAAAGAGCTTGCTATCCTCATTCCCTGTTTCCTTTCAATGAAAAGAGTTATTTCTTTGACTCATTCTTTTCAACATGGCGTCTATGCAGCAAGGGACCTCATACTTTTCGAAAAGCTTTTCAACCGCTCCTGGCATTCCCCCGGGAGCGGTTTAGCTTTTTTACCAAAAAAAAGTGACGAGTGGCGAGTAGCGAGTGACGCGGTATTGAGCCTTTGCGGAATAGTGACAAGTTGAAAGTTATGAATCAAGTTGAGTCAAATTGAACTCGTCACTCGCTACTCGCCACTCGATACTAAGTTATCTTATTTATTCTTATTCGCTAATTGTCCGCATGCGGCATCAATATCTTTACCACGACTGCGACGCACATTCACGATGATGTTGCGGCTTTCTAAAAAATTGCGAAAAGCTTCCAGTTTATCTTCACGTGCATTGGTGAACTCACCTCCGTCAATCGGATTGTACTCGATGAGATTTACTTTGCAAGGTACATTTTTACAAAACTGTGCCAATTCACGTGCATCGCTCAGTTCGTCATTGAACCCGTTAAAAACAATGTATTCGAAAGTTACCCTTGATTCGGTTTTGCTATAAAAATACCTCAGCGCTTCTGCCAAAGCTTCCAACGAGTTAGATTCATTGATTGGCATTATCTGGCTGCGCTTTTCATCATTCGCTGCATGCAACGACAAAGCAAGATTGAACTTTACTTCATCATCCCCTAGCTTCTTAATCATTTTAGCAATACCGGCTGTAGAAACTGTAATTCGTTTCGGTGCCATTCCCAATCCGTCAGGTGCAGTAATGCGTTCAACCGATTTCAACACATTTGCGTAATTAAGGAGAGGTTCACCCATTCCCATATACACAATGTTAGTTAATGGAATTCCATACTTCTCTTCCGACTGTTGTCTGATCATTGCTACCTGGTCGTAAATTTCAGCGGCATCCAGATTGCGAATGCGATCTAGCTTACCTGTGGCACAAAACTTACAGGTCAAACTACATCCTACCTGAGAGGATACACAAGCAGTCATACGATCATCAGTTGGAATCAAAACTCCTTCAATTACAAATCCATCGTGTAAGCGAAAACCACTCTTGATGGTTCGATCGTTACTCACCTGGCTTGTAGAAACAGTTATCGCGTTAAGCGCATACTCTTCCTTAAGTTTCTCGCGAAGTGATTTTGAGAGATTGGTCATCTCATCAAATGAACGTGCTGATTTCTCCCACAACCAGGAATAAACCTGTCGTGCACGGAAAGCCGGCTCACCCCACCCTTTCAGGTTTTCGGTGATGGCTTCCTGCGAAAGCTGGCGTATGTCGGGTTTAGTTTCCATGATTAGAATTGCAAAGATAGCACAAAAATGCCGGTTAGGGGCTATTTAATAGATTATCAATAACTTACATATTATTTTGTAAGGGATTTCACTATGGCGGGAAATTTAATTGGTTGTTGCTTCTACGAAAACTACTAATCCATTTAAAGTTAGTTTACTTATTTATCACCTTTGCGGGATGAGGAAATATTCAGCCGATTATATTTTCAGTCCTTCAGGTAAACTTGTAGCTAACCATACATTGATTACTGATGATCAGGGAAAGATCATAGACCTTGTTCAAGGTGTGGAGAGTGATGCAAAATTTTTCAACGGAATCTTATCACCGGGATTTATTAATGCACATTGTCATCTGGAGCTGTCGCATCTGAAAAATAAAATTACCCCGGGAAATGGATTGGATGGATTCATAAAGGACATTGTAAAAATCAGAGCAAACAACAACACAGATATAGAAACAGCCATCACCCAAACTGATAAATTGATGTGGGAAAAAGGAATTCAGGCTGTAGGTGATATCTGCAATACTGATCACACATTTGAAGTAAAAAAATCCAGCCATATCCGCTATCACAGTTTTATTGAATTATTCAACTTCAAGCCGGAAGAAGCGAATTCAACTTTGGTAGCAGGGCAACTACTTTATCACAAGGCAAAATTATCGCACCAAAATGCATCAATAATTCCACATGCACCATACTCTGTTCCTCCTGAATTATTCCACCTGATCCAAAATCTACCCGAATCACAAAATGCAAATTGGTGTATTCATAACCAGGAAAGTGTTTCTGAGAATGAAATGTTTATTTCAGGAATGGGATCACTAATGAATTTTTTTACATCAGCGGGTATCGACATGCGATGGTTTATTCCCACCGGGAAAAATTCATTGCCTTCGATCTCAAATTATTTTCCAAAAAATTCACACCTGCTTTTTGTTCACAATACTTTTACTTCGAAATCAGATATCACATTTATGAAGTCAGACAGTAATTTTGATCGGTCCTGGTTTTGTATGTGTCCGAAAGCCAATTTGTATATAGAGAAACAACTTCCGGATATTTCTATGCTTGACTCAGAAAGTTGCAAACTGATAATTGGTACTGATAGTCTTGCTTCAAACAATGAGCTTTCAATACTTGATGAACTCCGTGTTATTCAGCAGCAAACTGAATCCATTTCCACCGAAAAATTGCTCACTTGGGCAACAATCAACGGAGCTTCTTATTTTGGATGGAGTGATCTTGGTACTTTTACAAAAAATGCAAATCCCGGAGTAATTCAAATTACCAAAGCTGATGTAAACAGGATTCATCCGGATAGTGAGGTTTTACGAATTCACTAAACAGCATTCCCCTCAATTCAGAAATCTTGATTTCCATTTCTGATCGGGAATCATGCACTTATCCGATTTGCCAAAAATCCGGTATCTGTATTTTGCAATTAAATCATAAAGAAAATCAGCAATTCCCTGAGGTAAAAAACGGAAAACTGTTACGAATGACCAAGGTGCTTTTAAATGTTTTGCTATCTTTAATGCAGCCGAACTCTTGACATAGGCCACATTGTTTTCAATGAATACAATACTGTCAATTCCCTTTTCATGCAAGTGAAATTTCTCAGTAATTTGAATTCCTTCCTGAGATTGCAATGCTGAGAATTTGATTGTCGGTTCTTTTTCGTGTTTCAAAACAATCCTGACAAACCCATTGCACAAATTGCATACGCCGTCAAAAAGCAGCACAGGGTTATTCATTTCAGATATTGATTTGGAAATTCATGAAAACAATACAATCACTCGCTGTATTTTCAAATTACTTTGAACATGAGTGATGCACTAAATTACTAAAAAATTCTGAAGTGTACGGGAGGGAATTTACCAGTCGCCAGTTTTAGCTATTGGTGGTGTGGCGATTTTCTTTCTAAAATCTTCAATGATTGATTTCACTGTATCATCGGTTTGTTTCAGATAATAAACAAACTCCTGCTTATAGTATGCGGAAGTAGTGTCCTTCCATCGTTCGATGGGATAGTAAGAAGTATTCTGCCAGTTGATTTTAGTAATCTCATACTTGTATTTGCCATCTTTGAAACTAAAAGTCAGTGAATACATAACATCACCAGCCTGGGTAACTACACCTTTTTTATCAGGCTCATTGTTGATTTTATACCTTGCTTTGATCAACACCCTTCCTTCTTCCGGACTTTTTTCACGAATCACATCACCGGGATTCTTGTAATATCCATTTGCCCACCCAAGTGCTCTTTTGTACAATTCATCCTTTGTAGTTCCTTCCACATTCACCACCTGTGAATAGGAATACAAACCGGTAACTGCATCCACAGGCAACTCGGGAGCTGGAGTTGTAGTTGTTGGTTTGGGTTTCTGTCCTACAACTGCTGATACTGAAATGAAGCTGACAAGCAGCGCCAAAATTATTTTATTCATGAAGTGGGAGATTTTTAAGTCCTGTGAAAAATGAAACAATGTTACACCTTAACTTTAATTTTCAGTTTGGTGCCAGGTTTTAGATTTTTTGAATTATGTATGTTGTTCGCTCTCTTTAAATCATCTACAGAAATGCCATCATAACGCTGCGCAATACTCCACAGCGTATCGCCGGGCTGCACCACATGATATACATATTGTCTTATTTTAGTACTTGCAGGTTTAGTTACCGGAGCAGTTGGAGTTGAGGTCTTTTTGGTTGTTGTTTTTTGTGCAACCGGTTTGGTTACTGGCTTACTAGCAATAGTATTTTGACCCGGAACTGTATCAGTAGTTTGAGTTGTTGAATCCGTTTCCGTTTTAACTTCAGTCACTGCAACTGCACCTTCATTCGGATCTGCAATTGTTTCGTCCTCGTTATCCAGTACATCAATATTCTTAACTGCTACTTTCTTCGGAACATTTACATACACATATAATTTCTGTCCCTTCATGATCCTGGTAGAACTCATTTTGTTCCACTTCTTCACCTGTTGGTATGTAGTATTATAACGATCTGCAATCTCTGAAAGTGTTTCTCCGCTTCTTACAGTATGCGATTTGCGTTGTTTAACCCAAACAGTTTTGTAAGTCACGTTGCTATCTGATTCAGCAGCAATTTCATCCCCGACAGGGTCGTGCACAAGACTCTTTTTAGCAACAGGACCACCTGTGGAGGAAATCATTGGACCACAACCAATGGTTTCATAATAATTATTGAGCATTCCTGCTACAATTTCATTTCTCAGGTATGGTCCATTCACGCCGAGAACAATACTGATCAGGCGATATCCTTCTTTTTTAGAGGTTGCTGCAAGACAGAATTTAGCACGTTTTGTATAACCGGTTTTCAAACCATCCACATCATTTTCATAATTGATCACAAGGTGGTTGTGGTTTCTGAAAACTCCTGTGCGCTTATCGTTTGTTACTTCCGCATAACCTGTGGATGTGATTTTTAATATCTCATCGTATTTGATCATCTCGAGTGAAAGCAAAAGCAAATCGTATGGTGATGCGCTGTTGTCAACTTCTTTAACTACACCGGGTAAGCCGGATGGATTTGAATAAAAAGTATTCTTCATCCCTAATGAAATTGCTTTTTCATTCATGCGGGCCACGAATGAAGAAACGTCTCCGCAAAGATATTTTGCAATATCAGAACAAGCCAGGTTGTTCGATGGAATCATTGCGAGTTGAACTAACGACTCAAGGGTATATGTTTCTGTGGTTTTGTAAACCTGGCGACTCTTCCTGCTTTTCTTATAAACACGGTCAACCTTAACTTCATCCGACCAATCAACTCTTCCAGCACGAATATCTTCCACAGCAAGTAATGCCACCATCATTTTAGTTAACGATGCAATTGGATATGCATAAAACATATCCTTTTCCCAGATGATTTTTTTTGTTTCAGTATCATACAACAAACCCGCCCTGATATCGTCTTCTCGACTAACCAGACCGGGAATTAAATCGTAGGTGATGGCAGGCACTACCGGAGCCGTTGCTGTTAACTCAGAGGCAACTGGTTCTGTAGCTGAAAGTGTGTCCTGTGCCGTCAATCCCCCGGCCATGGATACAAGCAGTATCAAGGTCGGGAACAGGCATTTAAATGACATTAGGTTAGTTCTTTTCATCATTCAGCATCGGTATTTGCAAGATTACTAAAAGAATTCCGCTATAAGTTAGTTGACCACCAATGTGTTACTAACATACCAGTGTTCAAATCAATTTAGCTGTCAATTCTTAATTAAACGCTTGCGAGAAAAAAACGTTACTTACTTTACAAAATTACGCCAACCTGATTTTATAATGAGTCAAAAACAGGTAATTATTACAAAATCCCTGCATTCATAAGGGTTTCAGCGTAAGCAAGGTCTTCTTTGTAGGTGATTTTGAGGTTTGTTGTTTCTCCATCTACAAGGTGCACAGTACCCCCTGCAAACTCCCAAACACTTGCATCATCAGTAAAAGTTTCATTAGTATGCTGTTGGTATGCATTCACAAGTTTTTGAAAATCAAAACATTGTGGTGTCTGTACAGCTACATATTTACTTCTTTCCACCGAATGACTTTCCTGCGAATCCCGGAATCGCATCGATTCCTTAATCTGCGTCACCGGTACAGCGTTGCCATTTCGCTCTGCCTCTTCATAAAGTTTCATTATCAACGACTTCGAAACCAGTGGACGCACTGCATCATGGATAGCAACTATTCCATTTCCCTGCAATGCTGAAAGTCCATTTAAAACAGAACTGGTTCTGTTTTCACCGCCTTCTACTAATTTAACTTCAGTTTCAAAATCGGCTAACCGGCACAATTCATTCCAGTAATCAAAGTGAGATGCGGGCAAGACTAAAATGATTTCATCCGCTATCCCCTCGAATTTTTCCAGAGTATAAAAAAGCATCGGTTTACCTTTCAAAGGCAAAAATTGTTTGGGAATTTCTGCACCCAAACGAAGCCCCTGGCCTCCGGCAACGATAATAGCGTATCGCTTCAAGAAAATAGTTTTTGATTAAAATAAAATTGGAAAGACCTGACCCAATCTTGCTTTTCAGCGGATGCTTAAAGAATCAACATCGCGTCTCCATAACTGTAGAAACGATACTTTTCTTTAATTGCCACTTTGTAAGCATGCATCATCAGATCATATCCTCCAAATGCTGCTGTCATCATCAGCAATGTAGATTCAGGCATGTGGAAATTTGTGATCATGCAATTTGCTACACTGAAATCGTATGGAGGAAAAATAAATTTGTTGGTCCAGCCTGATGCAGGTTTCAATTCCCCTGTTGTAGAAACAGAGGATTCAACTGCACGCATGCTTGTAGTTCCAACTGCGCAAATTCGACGCTTTTTATTTCTGGCTTTATTTACAACATCAGCTGCTTCCTGTGTAATAATAAATTGCTCAGAATCCATTTTGTGCTTGGTGAGATCTTCCACTTCTACCGGACGAAAAGTTCCAAGCCCGACATGCAATGTTACCTCTGCAATATTCACACCTTTAAGTTCTAAACGCTTTAGCAATTCACGACTAAAATGCAATCCTGCTGTTGGTGCAGCAACTGCGCCTTCGTGTTTAGCATAAACAGTCTGATAACGTTCCTTATCTGCAGGCTCCGCTTTTCTTTTAATGTATTTTGGTAATGGAGTGTGTCCGAGACTTTCAATAGTAGTACGGAATTCTTCAGGAGTGCCATCGAATAAAAAACGAAGTGTGCGACCTCTTGAAGTTGTGTTGTCAATTACCTCAGCTACCAACATATCGTTTTCGCCGAAGTATAATTTATTTCCAATTCGGATTTTACGTGCAGGGTCTACAAGTACATCCCACAATTTGCTTTCGCGATTAAGTTCGCGAAGCAGGAATACTTCAATTTTAGCTCCTGTTTTCTCTTTGTTGCCATATAACCTGGCTGGAAAAACACGGGTGTTGTTGAGGATCATTACATCATCGTCTCCAAAATATTCGATGATGTCTTTAAAAACTTTGTGTTCGATTTTGCCGGTTTTCCGGTCAATAACCATCAAGCGGGATTCATCACGACTTGCAGAAGGATGGTTGGCGAGAAGGTTTTCACTGATGCTAAACTTAAATTGGGAGAGTTTCATAATTGATAAAGATAATTTACGGATTTCTTTATATCGGGGTGCAAAGATAGTGCAACATTGACCCTTTTCGACCCCAGGATTGTAATTTTTTGATATTTAGTGCTGGTTTATAAGGTGTTATAGAAAAGAATCGTAGAAGATATTCGGCTTAAAGGACTGACTAAAAAAATAAACTGCTAAAGATCAGTTATTTACATCTTCTTTGAGTGCGTCTATTTTTAATGCAAAGGCCTCCATAGATTGTGCATCGCTCAAAAGAAAATTCCCAATCCGGGTGCGACAAAGAGAATCCAGACAAGCTCCGGAATTTAAATATTTTCCAAAATCGTGAGCTAAAGACCTGATATAGGTTCCTTTACTGCAAACTACCCGAAAAAAAACAGTCGGCATCTGAATATTTGTGATTTCAAAAACAGAAATTTCGATAGAACGGGGTTGAATATCAACAACTTTCCCTTTCCGAGCCAGTTCATAAGCCTTCTTGCCACCTATTTTTATGGCAGAATGAGGAGGTGGCATTTGCTGAAGAACTCCAGTAAAAAATTTAGTGGCATCGTGAATCGCGGTTTCAGAAATATGATCTGTAGGATATGTGGCATCAACCGGTTGTTCCCTGTCATAACAAGGAGTTGTTTCGCCCAAGGTAAATGACCCGGTATATTCCTTTTCCTGTGCCTGGTACTCATCAATCTTTTTGGTCATCTTCCCGGTACACAAAATGAGCAGACCTGTGGCAAGAGGATCCAGGGTGCCGGCATGGCCAACTTTCTTAGCCTTGCTCATTCCTCGGACCTTTTTAACCACATCAAAGGAAGTCCACCGGATTGGTTTATCGATCAGCAGCAGTTCTCCTTTTTCAAAATCCATTACTGTCAGTCTATGATTTTAAGATCGACTCCGCATATCATCAGGATAATGATAATCACACCTACAACTACACGGTAATAACCATAGGCTTTCAAACCATTTTTAGTAACAAAACCGATGAATGTGCGGATTGCTAAAATTGCTACTATAAAGGCTACCACATTTCCAACGATCAACAGATTAATTTGATCCTGTTGAATTACAATTCCTGATTTATAAAATTTATAAACTTTATAAACGGTAGCGGCAAACATTGTTGGTACAGCCAGGAAAAATGAAAATTCTGCAGCTGTTTTACGCGATAAGCCCTGGGTAAGTCCACCAATAATTGTCGCAGCAGAACGTGACACTCCGGGGATCATTGCAATGACCTGAAAAAATCCAATTTTCACTGCAGATTTGTACGATATTTCATCATCAGTCATTTCTGTTTTTTCCTTAATAAAATGATCCATGAATATAAGGAAAACACCTCCTCCTAAAAGTGAAAATGCAACAACTGCTACATTTTCTAATAATGCATCAATATAATCATTGAAGATAAGTCCAAAAATTACTGCAGGCAAAAAGGCCACAAACAGTTTGAAATAAAAATCAAGTGATTGAAAGAAACGTTTCCAATACAAACATACTACGGATAATATTGCTCCGAATTGAATGGAAACGGTAAATGTTTTTGTAAAACTATCCTCCGCGATTCCCATCAGCGAAGAAGCAATTATCATGTGCCCGGTGGAAGAGATAGGAAGAAATTCAGTAATCCCTTCTACTATTCCAAGAATGATGGCCTCAATTAAGGTCATTGGTGGAAATTAATCGTTAGACTTTTTAACAATAGCATAAATTTCAAGCACGAAACCTGCAAGTACCAGTAAAGGCGCAACAGTAATTCTTACCGGGCTGAAGATATCTTCACTGAACACGTTGGGGTCTTTGGTTCCACCACCAGCCATAAGGAAAAATCCCAACAGGATGAGTCCGATTCCGCTCAACATTAGCGTGTAATTGATTTTGCCAAATGCAAAATCAGCTGTCTTTTCTTTTTCCTTAGCCATTTTCAAATTTCGTTGCTAAATTGTTTGATGATCAATATACCTCCTGGGTATTTTGACGAAGGTATTTATTTACTGCAAAATATGTACTTATTCCTGCTATGAAGATCCCTGCGATCACTACTCCGCCCATCAATGTAAATACCATATTATAATCCTGAATTTCAACCAGGTCAGGTATTTCCTGGCGTGAGAAGTACAGCAAAACTGCCAATAAAATATTAGCTATCACTGCACCATAAAATCCCTGCATGATCCCACTCCAAACGAAAGGGGTTCTGATAAATCCACGTGTTGCTCCAACCAGTTTCATACTTTTTATCAATAATCTGCGTGAGTACAACGATAACCGGATAGTATTATTGATAAGTGCAGCCGCTACTATCAGCAACAAAGAGCTGAAGCCCAAAATTACCAGCCCGAGAGTCCGCATATTTTTGTTGATCATATCTATCAACGACTGTTGATAGTAAACTTCTTTAACAATTGGAAATGCACTTATGTGTGATTTCAAAGCATTCACACTCTCCATATCAGCATATTGTGCTTTTAGTCGCACATCAATAGATCCTAATAATGGATTGTAACCCAGGAATCCGACAAAATCTTCACCGAGATCACTTTTCAATTGTTCAGCCGCTTCATCCTTAGTTATATAGGTGGTTGACTTCACAAAATCTGACTTCTCAAGTGACTTGACAAGCAAGTCCACATCTTCAGTTTTGGAATCCGGAAGCAGCATTACCGAAAGCTGAATATTTTCCTTTACATAGTTGGAAATCTTGCGCGCATGAAGCACCAGTACCCCAAGAGTACCGATCATAAACAGTACCAGTGAAATACTGACTACAGTTGAAATATAAGAAGTCCGGAGGGTTTTCCGGGCCATTTTGTTACTGTCAGGGCTCATTTTGCGATCAGAAGTCACAAAAGTAGCTTTTTTCAGCCATCCGGCAACTGCCTTTCCCGACCATTATACACGCATTATTAACATCCGAAGGCTCAGGAAACAGGCCTTTTTTCTATCTTCGTACCCTTATTTTTCCCTCCTCCGGAAAGCCCCCCAGTTTAAGTACGGAGTCAAAGTAAAATTACCGGCTTTAAAGTAGGGTGAAATGTTTGGGGGAATGAGCTATTGTCAATATTATGGAGTATAATTTTAGTGAGATAGAAAAACACTGGCAACAGGTTTGGCAGGAGCAACACACATATCGTGTAGATGTTGATACTTCTCGTCCCAAATTTTATGTGCTTGATATGTTCCCTTATCCATCGGGATCCGGATTGCATGTAGGACATCCCCTTGGTTATATTGCTTCCGATATTTACTCCCGGTATAAGAAACTGAAAGGATTTAATGTGCTGCATCCGATGGGTTACGATGCCTTCGGCTTACCTGCTGAACAATACGCAATTCAAACCGGTCAGCATCCTGCAATAACTACTGCGACTAATATTAAACGTTACCGTGAACAACTCGATAGGTTAGGATTTTCATACGACTGGAATCGTGAAGTGCAAACCTGCGATCCCTCTTATTACAAATGGACACAATGGATTTTTCTGAAACTTTATGATTCCTGGTTTAACAATTCAACAGGAAAAGCAGAAGGAATTGAATCACTGTTAAATGAATTTCGTTTGCACGGAAACTGTAAAGTAACTGCGGCTTGTGAAGAAACAGAAATTTTTTCTGCCTCCGAATGGAATTCCTTCAGTGAAGAAAAGCAGCAGCAAATATTATTGAATTACCGATTGGCTTTTCTTAGCAACACAATGGTAAACTGGTGCCCAGCACTCGGAACTGTGCTTGCCAATGAAGAAGTTAAAGATGGTGTCTCCGAACGTGGCGGTTATCCCGTGGAACGGAAACTAATGAATCAATGGAGCCTTCGCATCAGTGCTTACGCCGAAAGATTGTTGCAGGGGCTTGATGCAATTGACTGGAGCGATTCGTTGAAAGAAGCGCAACGTAACTGGATTGGAAAATCGGAAGGTGCGTTGATTAATTTTGAAGTTACCTCTCTTCCTTCTCCAAAGGAACGGGAGATTATTCCACAAATCATTCAGGTATTCACCACACGCCCCGATACTATTTTTGGTGTATCGTTCGTTACACTTGCACCTGAACATGAGTTGGTAAATCAAATAACTACTCCCGAGTATGCGAAAAGTGTACAGGAGTATATTCAGTATGCAAAAAATCGTTCTGAACGTGAACGAATGGCGGATGTGAAAAAGATTACCGGGCAGTTTACCGGTGCATATGTAATTCATCCTTTTTCGGGAGAAGAAATTCCGGTCTGGATTGGTGATTACGTTTTAGCAGGTTATGGAACCGGTGCTGTAATGGCTGTCCCGGGTCATGACACCAGGGATTATGCATTTGCCAATTATTTTAATTTAGAAATTAAGGAAGTTGTTTCCGGAGGCGATCTTTCGAAAGAAGCATATGACGCCAAGGAAGGGAAAATAATAAACAGTGATTTTTTGAATGGCCTCGAAGTAAAAGATGCTATTAAAAAAGCCATAGATAAAATTGCCTCAGAAAATGTGGGTGAAAAACGGATCAACTACCGCTTGCGCGATGCAGTATTCGGTCGTCAGCGCTATTGGGGTGAACCTATTCCGATTTTTTATAAAGATGGAATTCCTTATCCGTTGCCTGAATCTGAGTTACCATTGATATTACCGGAGATTGATAAATTTCTTCCTACTGAAACTGGCGAACCTCCTTTGGGAAGAGCAGCCAACTGGAAGTACAAAGGTGAGTATCCATATGAACTGACGACCATGCCTGGCTGGGCTGGGTCCTCCTGGTATTTTCTACGGTATATGGATGCTAAAAACGATTCAACATTTGCATCACAGGAAGCATTAAATTACTGGCGTGAAGTGGATTTATATCTCGGCGGTTCTGAACATGCTACCGGTCATTTACTGTATGTACGCTTCTGGACAAAATTTTTATTCGATCTTGGTTTCATTCCTGTGGATGAACCGGCAAAAAAACTGATCAACCAGGGAATGATCCAGGGAGTGTCAAGTTTTGTTTACCGTGTCAATGGAACAAATAAATTTGTTTCCCTTGGCCTTAAAGATGCTTATGAAACCACAGCACTTCATGTGGATGTGAATATAGTTTCCAACAACGTTCTCGATATTTCAGCATTCAAATTGTGGAGAGAAGAATTTGCTTCTGCAGAATTTATTTTAGAGGATGGAAAATATATTTGCGGAGCAGAAGTAGAAAAAATGTCCAAATCAAAATGGAATGTGGTTTCACCGGATGCCATCATCGATCAATATGGCACCGATTGCCTGAGAATGTATGAAATGTTTCTCGGCCCTATTGAACAAAGTAAGCCATGGAATACAAATGGCATCACAGGAGTTTCAGGATTCATGAAAAAAATGTGGCGCCTGTTTTTTAAAGGAGATAATTTTGAAGTAACCAATGAATCTGCAAATCCACAGGAACTAAAAACCCTGCACAAAGCCATCAAAAAAGTTACCGATGATATGGAGCGGTTTTCATTTAACACTTCCATCAGTACATTCATGATTTGTGTGAATGAACTCACCGAATTAAAGTGCAACAAAAAAGAAATTCTCGAACCATTAGTCATACTTATCGCACCATTTGCTCCACATCTTGCTGAAGAATTGTGGAGCCGTTTAGGGAATAACGATAGCATTGTTACTGCAACATATCCGGTTTGTAACGAAAAATTCCTGGTTGAAAATGAATTCGAATACCCTGTTTCTATCAATGGAAAAACAAGGTTTAAATTGACTCTTGGATTAAATCTTACTAAAGAGCAAGTCGAAGCTGAAGTACTTCAGTCTGATGAAATGATCAAATATCTCAATGGCAACAACATTAAAAAAGTTATTGTTGTTCCGGGTAGAATAGTGAATGTAGTTATGTAATTAATCTGCCGGCATTAGCTGTCAGAAAAAATAAAAAAAAACAGTAACCAACAATAAGTAACCATGAAATTATTAGCACAACACGTTGAGTCTTTAATTTTCACCTCAGAACAAGCAATTTCTCCTGAGGAAATTATTGCCTGCCTTAAAACAGTTTATGGATGGGAATTGAAAAAAGATGATATTTCGATAGCCGTTAACGAACTCAAAGAGAGATACCAGGATGATTTATTTTCATTTGAATTGAATGAAATTGCCGGAGGATACCAGTTCCTGAGCAAGAAAGATTATCACGGAGCCATTCATGTAATGCTTCAGTTAAAAGAAAAGAAAAGATTGTCCACTGCAGCACTGGAAACACTTGCTATAATCGCATACAAACAACCGATTACCAAGCCGGAACTTGAACATATCCGTGGAGTGAGTTGCGATTACTCTATTCAGAAACTGCTTGAAAAAGAACTTATTGTAATTGCAGGCAAAAGCGATGGCCCGGGTAAGCCCCTGATGTATGCCACTAGTCGTAATTTTATGGATCATTTTGGCCTGAGTTCGGTCAAAGATCTTCCAAAGCTGAAAGATATTCAGTCGATTGATGCAAATGAAATAGGGATGCCATCTGAAATGAATGATGAGGTGATTGAGGAAGTTGAAACTGTTGCATTAGATACCATCATTGAAAATGAAGACATTTCTGAAGAGCCTTCATCAGAATTTCAGGAAACAATAATTGAATATGATGAAGAAACAGAGGAAACCACTGATGAAGGTTCAGTGGAACCTGAGAAGGAATAATAATTTCTTTTGTTGATTTTTGGAACACACTTTGCTATATGCTGTTGGAATGAAAAAGTACAGGGTTTTAATTGCACTGATTTTGTGTTCATTTTCATTAAATGGACAACCACCATTTCGGAAAATCGCTAACCCTGCTTTCAAACCGGGAGAGATTCTGGAGTACCGTTTTCACTATGGATTTGTAGATGCAGGAATCGGCCGTTTGGAAGTAAAAGAAACTTTTTCTACCATCAATAACCGCAAATGTTATCATATAGTAGGAACAGGAGAAACAAGAGGCGCATTTGATTGGTTTTTTAAAGTGCGCGACCGCTTTGAAAGCTATATTGATTCTGAATCGCTCATGCCCTGGGTTTTTATTCGTAAAGTCGAAGAAGGCACTTATTCGAAAAGTCAGCATGTAACATTCAATCATTTTAAAAATTCCGCAACATCTGAAAAGGTCACTATCCCTGTTCCTGAATATGTGCAGGATCTGGTTTCTGCATTTTATTATGCCCGGACTCTTGATTTTACCAATGCCTCACCGGGGGCACTATTCCCCATTTCTGCTTATCTCGACGATGAGGTGTTTGAAATGACAATTAAATATATTGGCAAAGAACAAATCGAAACCAAGCTCGGAACTTTTAACTGTATAAAATTCCGACCATTATTGCTGGAAGGAAGGGTTTTCAAAGAAGAGGAGGACATGACCGTTTGGGTTTCCGACGACAAAAACCGCATTGTAGTGCGTGCAGAAGCCAACATCCTGGTTGGATCAATCAAAATGGACCTGAAAGGTTATTCAGGATTAGCCAATCCACTTAAATCAAAGTTGAGATAATCCGGTTTTCGGATTTGATAATTTTTAGCCTTTAGTTTCAACTTTACAGGCAAAATGTTATCATTGTATTTTATTTAAGTCAACATTCCAATTCAAGCCTCATTATGGCGAAAATCAGTATAATTATTCCTTGCTATTACAATGAGGAAAATATCCCTTATACAACAAAGGAATTAATTGAAAACGAATCCCGTTTTCCTGAAGGAACCACATTTGAATATGTGATGGTGGATGATGGATCCAAAGACCGAACTTTTGCTGTATTGAAATTGTTTTTCGATAAATACCCTAACAAAGTTAAAGTAATCAAACTGGCAGGTAATGTAGGCTCATACAACGCAATACTGGCAGGAATGGAACATGCAACTGGAGATTGCTGCACTGTAATTTCCGCAGACCTGCAGGATCCAGTTGAATTGATTCCTAAAATGTTTCATCAATGGCAAAATGGATTCAAACTGGTACTTGCCAACAGATCGCATCGTGAAGATCCTTTTCTCAGCTCTTTGTTTGCCAATTTCTATAATTACTTGATCCGCAAATTCGCTTTGCCTTCTGTTCCAAAAGGCGGGTTTGATTTTGCATTATTCGATCGTAAATTGAAAGAGATAGTAGTACAGATGCAGGAAAAAAATACTAACACTTTGTTTTTACTCACCTGGCTGGGATATGAACATGTGAGCATTCCATATGTTCGTGTAAAAAGAAAAGTCGGAAAATCAAGATGGACATTAAAAAAGAAAATTAAATTATTCGTCGATTCTTTTGTTTCATTTTCCTTTTTCCCGCTCAGACTCATTTCCGTTTCGGGCTTCTTACTTGGACTGCTTGCAATGATATATGGACTCTTCATTATTTATAATAAAATAGCAGGAAATATTAATGCCGAAGGCTGGTCAGCAATCATGGTCGTGGTTCTATTTGTTTCTTCGTTTCAAATGATTTCACTTGGAATCATTGGTGAATACGTCTGGCGAACTTTAGATGCCAGCAGAAACAGGCCCATTTATATAATCGATAAAATAATCAGTGCCGAGACCCGATGAAAAAACAGCAACTGCTTTTCTTCAGTATTGTAATCAATGTACTAGTTTATTTTTTATTAGTTTACCTGCATGCATATACCGCTGGGAAAACCGAATGGTTTTTCTGGGGTGGTGATACAAGGGAATATCTGTGCTATGGCGAAAGCATGCTCAATGGAGAATATCGTTGTGGCGATGAATTCCTGAACAGAATGCCTGGTCTCCCTGTTGTTTATGCGTTTTTCAGACTTTTCACTGACCAAAATGGAGCAATGCTGATGATAGTTTTGCTTCAGGTTTTTTTCAGCGGAATTTCAATGTATTATTTGACTTTGATTGCAAAGGAAAACATGGGAGTTAAGTTGGATTCCAGGTGGTTGATATTGTTTTTCTCCACAATGTTCGCATATAAAGTATATGATCCAATTGTGCTTACTGAAAGTCTGGCAATGTCAACCATAATTATTGGGTTGTATTTTATTTTTAGAAAACAACGGAATTTAACTTCATTGATCGTGGCAGGTATTTGCTTTGCATGGTGTATTTTTTTGCGTCCTTATACAATCCTTCTTTTGGGTCTGGCTTCAATTTATTGCTTTTACAAAATATACAGGGACAACTCATCACTTATAAAAACACTTCTGCTAGTTGTTATATTACTCTTGCCTTTCGTTATTGCTGAAGGATTCTGGGTCACAAGAAATTTCAAGGTTGGTGGAAAATTTGTGCCTTTTCAGGATAACCGTTATGCAGGCCTTAATGAATCTTCTGCTTTTGAAGAATCCTCATATGTAAAACTGTGGTCCTGGATGCTGACAATGGGAGAAGATGCCATTTACTGGAATCCGGGCAGTATGGGTTCTTGGATTTATGGTGGCGATTTTAAACCGGATACATTCATTTATAAACCTCACATGTTCTCCAACTCCTATGGGATAAAGGACATCGAGCAGGTACGATCTCTTTATCAGATGCAACTGCACGCTGCAACTCCTGCTGCTGGTGATTCAATAGAAAGAATCCTTGTTTCAAAAGTGGATACAATGATAATTTCCTACAAAAAGGAAAAATTTTTTGAATACCATTTTGTAGCCCCTTTACGGATCCTGAAAAAAACGTTTATACATAGCGGTTCAGTAATACCTGTACCTCAATGGCCTGACATATTAAAAAACCCATTTTTCCTGGTAATCAAAGTCTATGCTGCTGTTGGTTACCTCGTAATATTGTTATTTGGACTTGCCAGCATTCTGATTTGGTGGAAAAAAAATGCTGAAACAACACTTGTTGCAGTCATGACCATGAGCATAATTTGTGTACTTGCCTTATTTTTCAGGTATACGGAATTCCGTTTGTACATAATTATCTTTCCGCTGCTTGCTGCATTTGCAATAAAATTGATTGACTACCTGTTTCAGATCATTAATTCAAATCGCCGGAAAAACATTGCATAAAAAAAGGCAGGCCATTAAAATCCTATTTTTTATTTACGAAAAAACTTTTTGATTGTATCGCAAACATATGTTATTTCTGAACTTGACATACCAATATATACAGGCAAACTCAAACAGGTTTCAGCAATCACTTCAGCAATGGGAAAATCCCCTTTCTTAAAGCCCAGTTCCACATAAGCCTTTTGCAAATGAGGTGGCACAGGATAATGTATCAACGTACCAATACCATTCTCCTGTAAATGTGCCTGCAAGGCATCACGCTGTTTAGTACGGATTACAAACAGGTGATATACGTGTGTACAATCAGCGGCAGTTGCTGGTAACACTACCTGATCTACTCCTGCTAATTCTTGCATATATTGTTTGGCTATTGATTGTCGTTCAATTGTCCAATCATTCATATGAGCCAGCTTTACCTCCAAAAAAGCAGCTTGCAATTCATCAAGCCTGGAATTATGTCCAATCACATCATTATAATACTTAACCTTTGATCCGTAATTTCTAAGCACTTTTATTTGCTCGGCAAGAATATCATTATTAGTCGTAATTGCACCTGCATCACCATATGCACCCAGGTTTTTCCCTGGATAGAAACTCGTTCCGTTAGCATGACCAAATGAACCTGTAAGCTGATTATGGTTGAGTGCTCCATGCGATTGCGCATTGTCTTCCACTACAAACAGGTTACGGTCAATTGCCAACTTCATAATTTTATCCATTTCACAAGCCTGACCATAAAGATGCACAGGCAGAATTGCTTTAGTTTTTGTGTTTATTTTCTCTCCTACTCTTCCCGGATCAATATTATAAGTTTGGGAATCCGGTTCCACTAATACTGGAGTGGCTCCTGTAAGGCTAACTGCAATGAGAGAAGCAATGTAAGTATTTGATGGCACTATAACTTCATCGCCGCTTTTAATACCGATAGCTTTTAATGCAAGATAAAGTGCATCCAAACCATTAGCTACCCCAATAGTATGCTTTACATTATTGTACTTTGAATACGCTTC
>Ga0190274_10000140_pt1 | contig 49125 bp, 40 predicted proteins | sample Popmic531T_FD_133002 | JGI IMG/M metagenome (GOLD analysis project Ga0190274, IMG submission 133002) | Populus adjacent soil microbial communities from riparian zone of Yellowstone River, Montana, USA - 531 T | ecosystem: Environmental > Terrestrial > Soil > Riparian zone | place: USA: Montana...
CCGTGAGCAGGGAATCAAGCTGATGAATTCAGCGCGTTATTTTCTCCCGCACATTTTTGCATTGTCTACGAATTCACCTTTCTGGCAAGGAAGAAACACCGGTTTCAAATCGTATCGCGTAAAAGTATTCGACAAATTTCCACGTACCGGCATTCCTGATTATTTTTCAAGTGCGGAGGAGTATGATCGCTACATTAATTTATTAGTCAAGACAAAATGTATTGATAACGGAAAGAAAATCTGGTATGATATCAGGTTGCATCCATTTTTCAACACGCTTGAATTTCGTATGTGCGACATTCCGATGCGGGTTGAAGAAACAATTGCACTTGCAGCTCTCATGCAGGCTATCATCGCAAAACTTGTGAACCTGATGGAGCAAAATCTCGACTTCCGTCACTACGGCCGTTCACTCATCATGGAAAACAGATGGCGTGCTGCCCGTTATGGTATGGAAGGCAAGCTGATTGATTTCGGAAAAGAAAAAGAAATTCCTGTTGGTGATCTCACAGAAGAATTGCTTGAGTTTGTGGATGATGTAGTGGATGAATTAGGAAGCCGCGAAGAAATCAGTTACATACGCACCATGATAAAAAATGGTTCCGGCGCCGACCGTCAACTTGATGTGTTCAGAAGAGAAAAAGATTTGAATGCGGTGGTGGATTATATTATAGCGGAAACGAATTCTTTTTAAAAAGGGAGTACTAATTACGAATTCAATCAGGGTAGATATCGAATCTACAAATTACGAATGATGTACGATAGCATTAGTAATTTGTAGATTCGATGTAAATTCTCAAAGAATTCGTAATTCGTACTCCCAATTAGTAATTCGTGGATTCGATGTGGATTCTCAAAGAATTCGTAATTCGTACTCCCCATTTTCCACAAAAAATTTGTACTTTTGCGCAACATTAGCCACACCTAGTCCCCTTGGAGCCCATTAAAATTGCAATTCTTGATTTATACGACGGTCATCCTAACCATGGAATGCGTGGTATCAAGCAAATTGTAGAGGATCAGGTTTTTCCTATTGAGTGGAAGGTTTTTGATGTACGTGGGAAACACGAACTGCCAGGTCTCGAATACGACATTTACATTTCTTCGGGTGGTCCCGGAAACCCGCTTAGTGGCGATGAGGCATGGGATCAACGGTGGTGTACTTTGATGGACAGCCTTTGGGCACACAACAAAAATCCGGAAGCACAAAAAAAATATGTCTTTCTCATCTGCCATTCGTTTCAGATGATTGTGAATCACTGGAAGCTTGCCGAGATCACAAAACGAAAATCCACTGCATTCGGAATTTTTCCTATGCACAAAACTGAAGCCGGCGAAGACGAAGCAATCCTTGTGAGTTTACCTGAACCTTTTTATGCTGTTGATTCCCGCGACTGGCAAGTGATACAGCCCGACAAGAAAGCTATGGAAGATCGTGGTGCTACTTTGCTGTGCATTGAAAAAGACCGCCCTCATGTTCCTTTTGAGCGAGCTACAATGGGAATACGTTTTTCAGATGAGTTTGTCGGTTTTCAATTTCATCCTGAAGCCGATGATTTTGGGATGAATCTTTATTTTCACAGGGCAGATAAAAAGAAGCAGGTCATTGAAATACATGGTGAGAAAAAATACTTCGAAATGCTCAGTTACCTGAAAGACAAAAATAAAATTCAACGGACTCAAAGCACCATCCTCCCCGGCTTTTTACAATTGGCGATGATGAAGTTGCGGAATTTTACTTTCTGATCCTTTACTTTTAACGTTTCACTCTCCGTGGTCCTCCGTGGTTCTCCGTACCTCTGTGGTTAATTTTTAAATGCTCATGCCCACTAAGTACATAATGTTTCAAAAAATATTTGTTTACTTTTATAACCTTAAGCAATTACTATGATTCCTATCTCACGCGAGCGATATAACAAAAGTGTTACGGAAGAAAAATATCATGCCTTTGTTCAGGACCTGGAAGATTACGCAGGAGAACAAATTCCATTTCGCATTGCAGAAACTCCAATATTTGTTCCCTCCGCACTGAAACAAAAACTTGAGCAGGCGTGTGAGTCGATAATTGAAGTAATCAAACGCCCTGATTTTATGTCGTTGAGTGAAAGGGCAATTCCAAAAGGACTCAAGGTTCCTGGAGTAGAAGAGAACCCCATGTGGCTCGCATTCGATTTCGCAATTTGTCGTGACACCAATTTTCAACTCGATCCGCAGCTTATCGAAATGCAAGGCTTTCCATCCTTGTTTTTTTATCAGCACCTACTTGCACAGAAATTCAGGCAGCACTTTGATGTGTCTGGAAATGTGAGTCATTTGTTTGGGAAAACCGAAGATGAGTATGTATCGCATATGCGGACACTATTGCTGAATGGACATGCACCAGAGCATGTAATCTTGCTTGAAGTCGAACCTGAAAAACAAAATACACGGATTGATTTCCTGGCTACTTTTAACAATACCGGAGTGCGCCCTGTGTGCATCAGTAAAGTGATCAGGGAGGGAAGGAATTTGTTTTATATGGATGAAGAAAAATTAATTCCCATTCACCGTATATACAATCGTGTGATATTCGATGAATTTCAGAAACGGACCGATCTTACTTGTCAGTTCAACCTTACCGAGGATGTAGATGTAGAGTGGGCTGGTCATCCCAACTGGTTTTTCCGCGTCAGTAAATTCACCATGCCATTTTTGAAAAATCCTTTTGTACCACAGACTACTTTTTTGCATGAGCTGAAATCCATTCCATCGGATCTCGAAAATTATGTTTTGAAACCTCTGTTTTCTTTTTCAGGTAGTGGAGTGTTGTTTCATGTTACTCGTGAAAACATTGAAAAAGTTTCCGATCCTGAAAACTGGATATTACAACGCAAAGTTAATTACGATCCTGTCATTCCTTCTCCCGACGGAAATGTCAAAACAGAAATCCGGATGCTCTACAGCTGGCATCCCGATGAATCACACCCTAAACTTATCATCAACATGGCACGGCTTAGTAAAGGTGAAATGATTGGTGTGAAGTACAACAAGAATAAAACGTGGGTTGGTGGGAGTGTGGGGTTTTTTGAAAAGTAGCAGTTGTTTGGTCGATGGTGCAAGGTCAAAGAAATGGTCAGGGAACTGGTCAGGGAAAAGTCATTGGTCATTAGGGTCGACTCAACTGGAAATTGGTAGTTGCCTCGTTCCCGTTCTCAATACTGAATAATAAAGCCTAATTATTTTTGTTTAACGAATTTCCCAATATTTTTTAATCGCTTCAAGTTAAAAAGCAAAGCTAATCCTAGTCGAAAAGGCAATGAGACATCATACCAGGTTGATAAAAACATGTTTGATTTAACTGATTTCGGATTATATCCCCAATAGTCCATCAGGCTTCCATTGATCTGCTGACAGATTTGAATTTCAGTGTTATTTAATCCGCCATTTTCCCATTCTTGGAGGCGACTATTGTCAATTCCTTGTTTTGTAATGTTGTCGGGATTGCTAGAAGAGCCAACGACAGGAACATTGAGTAACGATTCTTCGAAATTGATTCCACAGTGCTTGCAGACTTTCTCAATAATCATTTTCGGGTTTTGAATCAAATCTTCATACTTCACAAAAAGGACTGAGGGATGCTTTTTATATTCTGAAGCAGTTTGCATTACCCGGTTCCAGATTTTGCTAATTGCGATAGGATGGTAATTGATGTAAGCACGAATTGATTCCCGCAAAGGAATTTGTCCGCCTGATAATTTCCGCCGCTTCCATTTGTATTTCTGCGAAAGCATAACCGCTCTTGGATCACGTACCATTACAATCACCTTTGCATATTCATAGCTATTCAATACCTGATCGATGAAATAAACAGTCTGGGGTGTTTGTTCACATGGAATAGATTTATGATTCCTGGCTGTTTCTGTAACAAGAAATTTTTCAAAAACTTCACTGTACTTAACTGGCACTCCGGTATTCAAAGTAAATAGTGCCTCATCTCGAAACAGTGTATAATCACGGGAGCCGAAATAACCGTGACGTTGGATAGCGCAAAGAGTAGCAAACAATTTTACAGCTTCTTCCTTTCGAGGGGTGTTGTTGAATCCCTCACGAGGGAGCTGTTCATCAAAAAAATGAAGTTCCTGGAATGAAAATACTTCCTTATGATTTCCCAGAATCCTGGACATCATGGTAGTTCCTGAGCGACTGTTTCCTGTAATGAATATTTTCATAAACGCTGGTACGCGGAATGGATTTCGGTGCAAAGATCATTAAAAGTGCTAGAATATCTAAATGAATCGTAAATATTGCTGCGACCAACTATGTTTTTCTATGTTTCCTATGTCAACTATGATTTCTATGTGGTTCAATTTTTTGATGCGCGACAAGTTGGGTTGACCAAGTCCTGGCTATTTTAACACATAGAAAACATAAGGTACATAGGAAACATAGGCCTGGAGTCGACTAACTATGTTTTTCTATGTTTCCTATGATTACTATGTGGTTCAATTTTTTTATGCGTGACTAGTTGGGTTGACCAAGTCCGGTCTATTTTAACACATAGAAAACATAAGGTACATAAGGAAACATAGGCCTGGAGTCGACCAACTATGTTTTTCTATGTTTCCTATGATTGCTATGTGGTTCAATTTTTTTATGCGCGACAAGTAGGGTTGACCAAGTCCGGTCTAATTTTAAAACATAAAAACATAAGGTACATAAGGAAACATAGGCCTGGTCCGGTCTGAAATATAACTAAATGAAACTTTTATTTCTTATTTTTGAATCATCAACTTAGACCTATGCCAATTAGATTCTTTACTAAATTTTTGCAGAGCTGCATGTTGGCTAGTATTGTTTTTGTTGCCAGTTGTAATGGACAGGCACAGGAAGGAGCAGCAGATAAAACAGCAGTGGCAGAATCAACGGCAGTTGTTTCCGAGGATAATTCTACATCATTTGATCTTCCCGAGTACTTTAATGGCTTCAATGCGCAAATGCTGCGTGGGCCTTCGTGGCAGGCTCCCGGATTTGTGGAGCGTGTAAAGGAGTTGAATCCGGGCTTGATACGTTATCCTGGAGGTACGGTATCCAGTTATTGGGACTGGAAGACCGGTTGGCTGATGAAAGACATCCCGTTAAGGAAAGAATGGAAAAGTGTGACAACAGAAAATCCTGTAAAACTTGAGGATTTGAAATTCGCTTGTGATAAAACAGGAGCTAAGCCACTTTTTGTGCTGAACATGATGACCAGTTCACTTTCGTACCAAATGGAAATGTTGAGCGCTGCTTTGAAGCTTGGATTACCCGTTCAGTTTGTGGAACTCGATAACGAATTTTATTTGGGTGAAGAATTTTATGTAAACAAGTATAAGACCGGAGTCGAGTACGGTGTGGAATGTAATAAATGGATCACCGAAATCAAAAAGGAATTTCCGAACGTAAAAATTGCTGTGATTGGAAATTCAGTGCGTGAAGGTGCTGCAAAAAAGGAGAAAGCATTTGCTCAGCGCGGACAAAGCTGGAACCATGATGTATTATCAGTTATTAAAAATGCGGATGGCATGACGTTTCATGTATATGGTGGAGGTGGTATGAATTACATGGGTAATTTTTCGGCAGCAGGTGATGATGGTGAAGCAGATGACAAAGCACAGGCAATGCAGGATGCTTTTGATAAGAAAGAATCAATTGCATTTGCATTGAGTGTGCCATTTACCAGGTGGAAAAACTCCAACACTTATGATTACAAAATGTTGCCTGATGGGATGAAAGCCTGGATTACGGAATATAATTTATTTGAACGAGAAGGTGTGGTTGCAGGCACATGGGCGCATGGGGTATATGCACTTATGCAATCGTTGTTGTTTATGGAAAACAGCAACACTGAACTTATTTGTTATCACAACCTGACTACCACAGCTCAGTTCGCTGCTATATTTAATAGTGAAGACGGGTTTTATAAAGCTGTAAAAAAGAAACCGACTCCACTCTTTGGATTCACAGCTGCAGGTTATTGTTTATCCCTTTCGGGGAAGGCTATGGCCGATGGTGGAAAAGCAATCAAATTGAAATTCAGTTCCAATGAAATGATCACCGCTGCGAGAGGTCAGCAGTATGCTTCTTTGAACGGATGGAAAATTGTGAGTGCTAAAGGAAATAGAATTGTTGTAGTTAATTTATCTGCCTCTCAAGCCTCTGCGGATTTTTCCAAAATTGTAAAAGGAACAGTGACCTATACCCAACTTCATGCAGAACCACATTTGCAGATTGCAGATGAAAAGGAAGTAAACCGAAAGCAGGGTAAAGGAGCGGTAATCAGTTTGCCACCTTATTCGGTGACACTCATTGAAGCAGATTGAAACTTGTAACCAAGTTTTAGAGAAATTTCTTCAATAGTCTGGCGGAGTACAGGATGAATTTTCGGTACTGTTTTGTAAGGTGTTGTATGTATCACCTGCTTTCCGAATCCTATAAATTTTTCATCAGGTTTCAAACCAGTGAATGAACAAATTTCACGAAGTATTTTTTCGGGATTTACACAAAGTTGTTCATACTTCACCGGAAGAAGCTTGTCGGGAAATTTTTCAAACATCTTCAATCCGTAATTCATGGTGACAATCCATTCTACAGCTGCTTTGTCGTACTGTGACGAAAGTGTGGATATCATAGTTTTGTGAATGGCTAATGATGGATCATCAGATACTACCTGGTTGACAAGCAGTTTCCATTTTCTATCATTTACTCCCCACCAGTTTTCACCTTTGTTTGAGTTATTGTGTTTCGCCGACCAGATTGCAGTGGATCCGATTGTTTCCCAAGGATTGCGGTAGAGGAAAATATATTTTGCATCCTTAAAAATTGTATTGAGGAACTCTACCCTGAATATCATCTCCGGAAATTTATCGACTATGCGTTTCGAACCGGAGCGATTCAGAAAGGAAGAGTAAATGGATTTTACGGTATTTCCAATTAATGATGACGCATCAGTTTCGTTCATGATGTAATTCGCACGCCCTGATGAATAGCTTCCGATAATATCGTCAGCAGGATTTGCATAATACCAGAGTGCCTTGGGCTCATTAAGGAATCCGATTTCAGGATGCATTGACAATACCAATCCGAGCATGGTGGATCCGCTTCTGCCGGTGCCTGTAATAAATACCGGAGATTCCGTATTATCAATAGGCTGACTTTTAGCTGCTGCCCGAAGCGATAAAAAAGTTATAGGGTTAAACCATCTTCCTCTGGTAGTCACAGGACGTCCTTCATAAAAAAAATAGGACAACAGTCGTGGAATTACTTTAGAAGGTTTTGCGAAGATATAATCCTTGTTGAGTTGTGCGATCATGCCGGTTGCGTTACAGGTTCCAGCCATGAAGGCTTGTTTTCGTTTATGCCATACCGTGACAGCAACAAATCAAGTCGCATGTTATGAGCCAGGTAATAGTTTTTCAGGATATTTACAGTAGCAGTATCAATTTCATCCCTGCCAAAGGAAGCACCATTAAATTTGTAATAAAGTGCCATCAGGTTTTTCTTGATGACCGGATTTGAACGCCAGAAACGTTGCCCTGCGCGATTTGCATTTACCGCGAATTGCTGCAACGCCTGGTTCTTATAATTCATCGATTTGTTCTTTACTTCAAAATCAAAATCCTTATAAAAAGATGAATCAATTTTTAACCATTCAGAAAGGTTATTCATGAATTTCAATGCATCTTTTTTCAGGTCGTCGAAAAAAACAATCTTAATATTGTCGCCAAATTGCTGCAGCCAGGGTTCGAGGAAAGTGTCGTATTCTCCTGTTTGAAGTGCGGAATACAAATGATTTTCCTGCAATTTTAAATCATTGGAATTCATTTTGCGACACTTCGTCACAAATTCTTCGAACGACATTTCTTTCGGAAGTTGCAATGTTGCCTTTTTGCGTTTGTAGAAAGAGATCAGTCTTTCCACAGGATCTTTAAGGATGATAATTATTTTTGCATCACCCAGGGTCTCGGAAATTGTGACTGCCATTTTTTCTCCACCGGTAACATAACCCGGAGTAGCTTCAAGCCTGTATTTTTGAGTAGTGCACTGACTGAATTGAGATTCGTATTCAGTAATTGGTGGAACAGTCTCCTGATACAAAACAGGTAAAAAATAACATGTTTCCTTATCGCGCGAACCGCAGATATCGGGATGAGCCGATAAATAATGGAACAGCGAAGTGGATCCGGCTTTATTGACGCCGGCAATTATAAGATTCGCTAATTTTTTTTCAGGATATTTTCCTTTGGACATTTCAAGCTATACAAACTCGTTTCACGACGAAAATTCGGGTTTTTTAATCACTTTTCCTGCTACTTTTTCGTAAACGTCTGATAATCTTTGGTAAAAAATTTCATCATTAAACTGGCTGTCAGCTAATGCTTTGGCTTTGAGTCCCATATCCTTTGCCTTACCCGGAGCATCGTAAAGGCGACGGATCAGGCTGGCTAATGTTTTAGGATCATGTGAAGGAAATACAAATCCGGTTTCGCCATCGGCAATGTACTCAGGAATACCACCTTTGTCGGAACCGATCACTGCTTTGCCCCTTGCAAATGCTTCCATCATCACATAAGGAAAGTTTTCGTGCCAGATGGAAGGAACCACCACAAACCGGCAATTGTTGAACAATGCCTCCACATCCTCACCATATCTGGGACCAAGAAATTCTACATTCTTCAAGCCCAGATTTTCAGTTAATGCTTCCAGCTGAGGCCTGTAGTTTCCACTGCCTGCAATTTTAAGTGGAATGTCAGGGTTATCCTTCATAGCCTTGATCAGAATGTCGACACCTTTTTCATCTGAAAGTCGACCTACAAAAAGAATATAGCCATCATCTCCATCAGCAGCACGGTAGTGATTTGCATTAAATGGTTTTCCAAGAAATTTAAGTTGTGCAGTCCCTTCGCCCCAGAATTCTGCAGTTTTATTCAACATGAACCTGCTTTCAAAAAGAAATACGCTGACATTTTTTTTCCACACATCCATATAGTCATGTGTGTAAGATTCCGCAGCGCTTATAATACTTACTGCGAGTGAATGCTTGCAACAGTTGTTAACTACAGCCTTGTAATATTTTCCACCTTTACAATCTTCACAAACTTTTCCGTGATGAAACAAACGGTAGTTCGGACAAATATGTTTGTAATCGTTGCATGACATCACTACCGGAATTCCTTCTTCGCGACAAGCGTCGAGAATACTGGGAGTGATGGTAATGTAAATGGCAAACACATGCACTACGTCAGGTTGAAACTCCTGCAATAATTTTTTAAATCCTGTTTTATTTTTTTTCGAATAAATAACCGAAGGAATATTTTTGATGCGTTGCAGCAACGGACCATGAAGGTATTGCACAGTTTCACCGAACACCACATTTTCATCACGTTCAAAAACATCGCGACTACCTTCCGCATTAAAATCGGTGGTATAAATTTTCACTTCGTGTCCTTGTGATCTGAGAATTCGGGCAACATCCTGGAAATAGACTTCAGCACCTCCTACTTTTCTCCAGAATTTGTGGACCAGTAATACTTTCATTAACTATTTGTGTGTGTGGGATGGTGAACGGGGATCCACCGGAACGTTACTAAAGTATAAAATCAAATTCATTTTAAGGGGGCGAGAGCCTGCGCTTTTCGTAAACTTCTCCACTCTGAGAAAACCAATCCGGCAATCAGCCAGAAATAAAAACCGAAGGCACGAAAAACGAATGTCCTTAATATCAGCGAGTAAGGAATGGCAATGACCACCAGTGCGGCCATGGCAATAGCGAAAATTCGGAAGTAGGGGTCTGTTGAAAACTTTGCTACAAAAACTGAAGCCTGGAAAATCCGGAACAAAATGAAGAAATAAATAATGATCCCGATGATGCCATAATACACTATAAATGCCACCCAATAAACATCGTTGATTATGGGAAGATTATTGATGGGCATGTTGGATCCGAAGAGGTTGGTAGCAGCTTTTTCAAGCGCAAAATCCTGTGCAGGACTGTATCCCAGTAATTTGAATGATGAAAGTAGATGCCCACCTACTTCTGTAAGTACCGCACCCCTTGAATACTGCATTGTGTTGTCCACGTAGCTTGAGCTGAAAACCGTGGTGATGTTGGATAATGGATCGGTGTATTTAATTTTAGGATTGATGTAAGGTTCCGAGGAGGCTCCTTTGTCGAATACGCCAAGAAGAATCATTGGTGATGCCAGCAGGAGCGCTACAGATAAATACACAATCATTTTTTTTCGTCCGCCTGCAAGCAATAAAATTATTGGAATCGCGGCGAAGGCCACTAATACCGAACCTCTGGAATAGGTGAAGAAAAGTGCAAGTGTGATTAACACAAGTACCGTAGCATACATCCATTTGTGAGATCGGGGTATGCGAATTGTTTTTTGAAGTGAGGCAACAGTAACAACAAAAAGTATTACCAGAAAAAGCGCAAGGAATACTGAATCACCAAAGGTTCCAATACCTGCGCCCATCTCCCGTCCTCCGGCAGCTCCTGTGGTGAGCAACCTAAAGCTGACCTGTTTTCCTGCAATCTCAAGATCACTGGCCCTGGGGTACCAGATAGAAGAAATGCCGAAGTAATGCTGATCAATAGCGATGATGCATTGAATTGCGGCAACACCAATCATTGCCTGTAGAATCCTTCTGGCGGAAGCCGTATCAATATTGATGAATGCCAACACATAAAATAATGGAACATATCGCAACAAAACCCGCAGACCCATAAATGCCTGCAACATTGGAGCGTGGTTGATTACAGTAATCAGCAACGCGTATCCAATAAAAATGAGCAACGGTTTATCGATCGAAGTTCCTTTGGGTAATTTTTTTAAAAACAAAAATCGAAGCAGTAATAATCCTGCAAGCAGGTAAATGAAAATTTCAACTGCAAAACGGAGGTAGCTGTATGCTGTGTCTGACACAGGAAGATACTTCAATACGATTACCTCGAATGGAACGAAAATCGTTAAAAGTAAAATCAACCAGGAGAACTTTAAATTCATTGCTTCAGAAGGTGTTACCAGGCAGGATTTTTACCGGTAAGCGTTTGTAACCGGTGCCGGTCAGCGCTGTAATAATTTTCAAGAAATTGTTGCAGCTTTTCGGAAAGTACAACTTGTGTGGAATCAGTGTTTTTGTTTGCAGACTGATAAGTTGTTTCCAGCTTATGACCTGCTAATTTAAGCTTTTTCCTGATGGAAGGGTGAAACAGCTTGGTGACAGGCCTCACCGACCGTTTGAATTTCCGAAACAGCCTGTGCGCACCCACGCTTTTCGCGGATACTGTTTTATTGAAGATCTTAAAATCAAAGTTTTTGAAATAATGTGCGTCTATTCCTCCAAACATGGCAATTTCTGCGCAAAGCATATCGGGATTTGAAACAAGATCTTCATAAAACACTACAAGTATTTTTTCCTTTCCAAAAATTTCGATGTACTTTTCAAGGTATGATGAATATTTTCCCTGCTCCAGTGCCCTGAGATGTTGTGGGTTGTTTTCACCGGATGTGTCCTGCTGCAATTGTAGATAATCCTCAAAAGAGGTTTCTGTAGGAATCAATCCATTTACTTTCGCGAAATTATACCATGATATCAAACGGGTAACGGGATTGCGTAACAGAAAAACCATTTTGCAATTTTGGAGGTCGTGATGAATTTTTGTGGCCGACTCCAATGAATATAAATAATCAGGTGTTGCTTCAATTCGAACCTGATCGTTTCTGCAATTTTTAAACAACGACGAAAAATTATTTATTTTTTCAGATTTCCTTGATGCTGCGTCGAGATGATATGTGTTATTCCAGAAATAACGTGATTCCTTCATGATACACGGACATACCTGCGGGTGGTACTCAAAATATTTGAATACCGAAGTGGTGCCGCATTTAGTGCTGCCTCCTATGATGAGGTATTGGTGTGTATCCATTAATCCTTTGCTTCCACTGACTCAGAATGGCCAGTAATAAGTTCTGATTTTAAAATTTCTTTTTATGTAAATCATCGACATTAGATTCCATGCTGCCATAAATACCATTCCCGCAATAGCGGAACCAATGAGTCCATACAAAGGTATCATTATGGCGCACACAGCAATGTTGATGACAGTGCTGGTGAGAATGATGTTTCTGAAAATATGTTGTTTCCCGGTCATGTAAAGAAATTGTCCTACAGAACCGGCAAATACATTGAACAACTGACCAAGCATTGTAATCAGCAGAGCCATGGAACCAATGATGAATTCATCACCAAATAAACTCAGCAGCCAGTCTCTTAAAATTACAATTCCAAGAAAAATGGGAATGGATGAAAAGAAAATTATTTTAGCAGTGTGCGCAGTATATTTTTTCAATCCTTCATGATCTCCTTTTGCATGAAGTTGTGCAAAGCGAGGAGCAGAAACACTATTGATCGACATTAATACAAATGCTGAGAACGTAGAAATTTTTAAAACTACAGAGTAAATTCCTACATCGCTTTCAGTCGACCAGATTCCAAGCATGATCGTGTTGATCCATCCTGCAACCAGCAACATGGAATTGGCGAGGAGCATTGGAACGGCATTTTTTACCATCTCAGGTATTAGCAATTCATTCGAAGCTTGTTTTGTATTTGATTTGATTCGCTTCAATATCAAAAAACTGCTGCTTAACATTAAAAGTATAAGACTTATGGTGAATGCAATGTTGGGCAGCCAGCTGTGTTGTGAAAACACTGTCATGACTCCGAGAATAACCGCAGAGTATAAAAAATAACTCACGTTCTGGCTATACGCATATTCCTTGTTCATTCGGAACCCACGGTAACATTCTGAATTAATGAATCGCATTGCCATTGGAAGTACTGCAAATGAAATGATGCGGAAGTACGGTTCAAGCAACGGTTTTTTGAAAATGTACGTTGCGATGAGTCCGGAAGTAAAAAACAACACCACCGATAAGCACAATCCAAATGGTACCACAACCATCAAAGTTTTTTTGTAGACTTCCAGTATACGATCCCATCGGTTGATGGCATGATCCTGTGCGAAGTGGCGAACGAGAAGTGAATCCATCCCAAGCCTGCCCAGCACGCTGAACATCATGAGCACAGTAATTGAAAGCGTGTGCGCGCCCATCACTTCGGATCCGTAATATCTTGAAATAATAAATGTGAAGGCGTAACCAGCAACCAGACCCATCAGCCGTACAGCAAACGTAGTTGCGCTTCCTTTTACAATTTCCAGAAAGTTGGCATCTTTAAAATCCCTTCTGAAACTGCGCGCAATTTTGCTGATCATGGCTTTAGAAAAATTAAGGGCGGGTGATCACAAAATATGGATTGAGTAAATTTTCTTTGTTGTAAGTTACCGGTTCGCCGGTGTGAAAATTAACCATTGTGCAGCCTGCATTTTCAACTATTGCCTGTCCTGCAGCAGTATCCCATTCCATTGTCGGAGCAATCCGCGGATATACGTCGGCAATACCTTCTGCCACCAGGCACATTTTGATTGAACTGCCTTTGGATATAAAGGCAAGCTTGCCATATTTTTTTTGCTGACCGGTAATAAATTCTTCCGTTTCCGGAGAAAGGTGTGACCGGCTGGCTACAATTGTATGTGGTCTCTCGATTTGCTGGAGAGGTAATTTTAGCGAAGTTGCCATCAGGTTAGAATACCACGATTCAGTATTTTGCTGAAGCTTTAATGTTGCCAAAGCATTTTGCTGCATGGATGAAGGCAGCCAGTTTGCGCCAAAAAAAAGTGTATCGGTAACAGGCACATAAATTACTCCCATCACCGCTTTGTTATTTTCAATGAGTGCGATGTTGACAGTAAACTCACCATTTTTTTTAATGAATTCCTTTGTGCCGTCAAGCGGATCTACCATCCAGAAACGTTCCCAGCCTTTGCGTTCTTCAAATGGAATGGTACGACCTTCTTCACTTAACACAGGGAGTTTTGTTCCGGCGAGCAGCTCCATAATTTTTTTATGTGCATTTCGGTCGGCAAGGGTGAGTGGACTCCGGTCAGATTTTAATTCTACTTCAAAAGCAACATTATATACACCCAGTATTTCCTCACCGGCATGAATAGCGGCGATGATTGCATGTTTCAGTAAGTTGTTATATTCGGGCATTGTTTTTTTATTCAGTACACTTACTTTCTCACTTTTAATTCAAAATGGCAAACTAAAAGTTTTTAGATTATCATTCCAGCACCAACAGTTTCGTTGGTGCCTTCATCGATGAGTATTACGCTTCCTGTAATCCTGTTCTTGCGGTAGCTGTCGTAAAACAATGGAGCAGTAGTACGAAGTTGCACACGGGCAATATCATTCATGCCAATGCTCTTATCGTTTTCCAAACGGTGAAGTGTATTGATATCCACTTTGTAGCGAACTTCTTTAATGATGCAGCGAACATCTTTGGTTGTATGTTTCAGTGCGTATTTCCCACCTGCAATTAATGGGCGTTCACTCATCCAGCAAACCATAATATCGAGATCCTGAGAAACGGTTGGGACGTTATTCTCACGTACGATCATATCGCCACGGGAAATGTCAATGTCAGTATCCAGTGTCATGGTAACAGACATAGGTGAGAATGCTTCAGAAATTTCATGTTCTGTTGAAAGTGTGTGAAGCGGATTAATGGTTTTTATTTTTGCTGTAAATCCGGAAGGAAGAATTTTCACCTGATCACCGGGTTTGAAAACCCCACCGGCAATTCTTCCCGCATAGCCACGGAAGTCATGAAATTCGGTCGCTTGTGGACGAATTACATACTGCACTGGGAAACGGCAGTCGATGTGGTTTTCATCACTGCTGATGTGAATATTTTCAAGAAGGTACATTAGCGTCGACCCCTGGTACCAATCCATATTTTGGGATTTTGTTACCACGTTATCACCTTTCAGTGCGCTGATTGGAATAAAATGTACATCTTTCACATTCAAGCGTGACGATAATTTTTTATACTCATTCACTACATTGTCATAAACTTCCTGGTCGTAATTCACCAGGTCCATTTTATTGATGCAAACAATGAGGTGAGGTATTTCAAGTAAGGAAGCAATGAATGAATGACGATTCGTTTGTTCAAGAATACCTTTACGCGCATCTACAAGTATGAGTGCGAGGTTTGCAGTAGATGCTCCGGTAACCATGTTACGGGTGTACTGGATATGCCCGGGAGTATCGGCAATAATGAATTTTCTTTTTGGTGTAGCAAAGTATCGGTAAGCCACATCAATGGTAATTCCCTGTTCACGTTCCGCTTTGAGGCCGTCGGTGAGTAAAGCCAGGTCGACATGTTCAAATCCTTTCAGTTTGCTTGTGCGTTCAACTGCTTCAAGCTGATCTTCGAAAATAGATTTACTGTCGTAAAGCAACCTGCCGATGAGTGTACTTTTTCCATCATCCACACTTCCTGCAGTGGTAAAACGCAGGAGTTCCATATTCTGATAATTATCCGGGTTACGGGGGGTCATTTAACGGATTATTTTTTTTATTTTTTATTTTAGAAAGAATGATTTAGAAGTACCCGAGTTTTTTACGGTCTTCCATTGCTGTGTCGGAACGCTTGTCGTCGGTGCGTGTACCACGTTCTGTTGTTCGTGATGCACCAACTTCAAGAATGATTTCATCTACTGTGGAAGCAGGTGATATTACAGCTCCTGTGCAAGTCATGTCACCGACAGTACGATAACGTACATTCATATTTACAACTTTTTCATCCGCCTTGAGCGAAATAAAATCTGATTTTGCAAGTATCACTCCATCTCTGATCACACATTCACGATCGTGAGAGAAATAAATAGTTGGTATGTCGAGTTTCTCCATAAGGATATACTGCCACACATCCATTTCAGTCCAGTTGCTCAAAGGAAAAATCCTGAAGTGTTCACCCATTTGTTTGCGACCATTCAGGAGGTTCCATAATTCAGGGCGTTGATTTTTTGGATCCCATTGACCAAACTCATCACGGTGTGAGAAGAAACGTTCTTTGGCCCTGGCTTTTTCTTCATCTCTTCTGGCACCACCAAGACAAGCATCGAATTTGTTTTCTTCAATAGTGTCGAGCAATGAAATAGTTTGAAGGATATTCCTGCTTGCATTAAATCCTTTTTCCTCAACAGCACGTCCCTGGTTGATGCTTTCCTGAACGGAACCAATGATGAGTTGTGCTCCGAGTTCCTTTACCATTTTATCGCGAAACACAATTGTTTCCGGAAAATTATGTCCGGTATCAATGTGCACCAGTGGAAATGGAATCTTGGCAGGATAAAATGCTTTTCTTGCAAGGTGTGTCATCACGATGGAGTCCTTACCTCCTGAAAAAAGTAATGCCGGTCTTTCAAACTGTGCAGCGGTTTCACGTATCACAAAGATCGCCTCCGATTCAAGGATCCTGAGATGATTTAAATTGTATAATATCATTTTCTAATCGTAATCTTTTTCATTATTAAATCAGTGATGAGTTCTACTGCTTCAGCAATACTGATTTTCTCAGAGGGTATAGTCAACTCGGGATTCAAAGGTGATTCAAATGGAGAACTGATTCCAGTGAAGTCAGGTATTTCACCTGCACGTGCTTTTTTGTAAAGACCTTTCACGTCGCGTTGTTCGCATATTTCGAGCGGACAATCCACAAACACTTCAATAAATTCATCAGGTTTCACTACGTTGCGCACGCGATCACGGTCTTCGCGGAAAGGGGAGATGAAAGCAGTGAGGACTACAATACCGGCATCGACAAACAATTTTGCAACTTCTCCAATACGTCTGATATTTTCCTTGCGTCCTTCATTGCTGAAGTCAACGTTATTGTTGAGGCCATAACGGATATTGTCGCCATCTAAAACATATGTCCGGATACCATTTTCAAATAATTTTTGCTCCACACCATTGGCAAGAGTACTTTTTCCGGAGCCAGACAAACCGGTAAACCAAACAATACAGGAAGCATGTTGATTCAGGGTTTGACGGTCGTTTTTAGTGACCCGGTAAGTCTGGTGAATAATATTGTCGGAATGGGGCATAAAGGAATCCTGAAAACAGGGTGCAAAGGTAGTGATTTTCAAGGGGGAAAACCATTATTTGAGGAGGTGGAGCGGGTGGTGGGAGAGGACTAGGTTATAGATGTAATTAATTGAGGGATAGCGGGTTTGGTAGGAATGGGTGAGGCGGAGAAAAAGTGGAGAGTGAGGTGGAGTGTGTGGTGGAGGGGTGCAGTTCGGCTCCGCTCACTGTGACGGTGACCAGCCTCGGCTCCGCTCGCCTGTATTTTAATTTTGGTGAAACCAAAATTAAAATGGGTATCGGTGATCTGCGGATAGTTTACTCCCAGGACAATTTGACTGAATTATAATTTTGGTGAAACCAAAATTATAATTGAAAAAAGAGTCGAGCGGAGCCGAGACTCAACCACGGTCATGGTGAGCGGAGCCGAACCACTCAGCGATCAGGTGTGCGGAGTAATTACCACTCAGCGACCAGGTGTGCGAAGTCATGGCAACAACACCAGATATGCGAAACAGCAATTAAGAAAGCAATCTTAAACCCCAATCGGGTGCCAGGTGGTTTTGATTTCCTGGAAGTCCATTATCATGTATGGACTTTGGGCATCAGGTGACAACCAATTTGAAAAATTGTATTGGGTCACTCTCTTCACATTGAGGGAGGCGTTAGTCTGGATGGTTTGGAATTCGGAGGTGTTGTTTCCACAATAAACCGTCGCATTTACATCCATATGACTTGAGAAAGGTGCAACAAGTTCTTTGCGTTGGCCAGTGATAATATTTACAACTCCACATGGAAGGTCGGAGGCATGCATGACTTCGGCAAGTTCAATTGCGGTGAGTGGAAATTTTTCATCTGCTAAAATTATTATGGTGTTACCTCCGATAATAGCAGGACATATAAGTGAAATCAAACCTGCCAAACCGAAAGTATCAGGAGCAATTGCACTTACTACACCAGTGGGTTCGGGAAATGAAAAATTGAAGTGGGATGATTCCACCGGATTTACGGTGCTGAACAATTGCTGGTATTTATCGGACCAGCCTGCATAATGCACGATGCGGTCGATGGAAGCAAGCACTTCTTTTTCTGCTTCACTTGCAGAAATGCCTTGCAACACCAAACTTTCTACGAACTGGGCTTTTCGACCTTCGAGTGTTTCGGCGATTCTATATAAAATCTGCCCTTTGTTGTAAGCAGTACGTTTAGCCCAGGACTCCTGTGCTTTACGTGCTGCAACAACGGCATCGCGAAAATCTTTTTTAGAACCTCTGCAAATATTGGCAATAATCTGCCCGGCGTTATCGAGTAATTTGTAAAATCGACCCGACTCCGAACGTGGAAATTTTCCGTCGATGTAAAGCTTATAGGTTTTCTGAACTGCTATACGTTTTTTCTCCTCTACACCGTTCGTCCTGCTTTTCAAAGCACCATTCCCGGTTTTCAATTTCACCGGCGATTTCATTTTTTCCATTAATAAAATTTAATCATTCCTCTTTTTGGCATTGTGTGCAGTTGCAAGTTGTTTTTTTCAAACTGCCGACTGTCGACTGCAAACTGCCGACTAGATTTTCACATGCGCCCAGTTCTCACCCGACTTAATCCGGTACAACTGCATTTCAGAAATGTTATAATGTTCCGCAATATCCTTCATAGATTCCTTGCGTGATTTGCTGAAGATTTTTTTCTTGATATTCTTAACGGTACTGGCTGTGAGTTTATGTCCTTTGTAGATAGGTTTATTCATCCTTTCTTTCCGGGCTTTCAAAACCAGCGGGCTTGATTGCTGATGCTCTTCCATTTCTTCTTTGGTTGCCCACTTCAGATTTTTTGTACCGTTATGTTGTTTGTTGTGGTCTTTGTGGATCACAAATTTTTGTTTGGTGCTCGTCTTCTTTAAAAACAATTCTGCAACCAGTTTATGGATGTAATATGTTTTATTTTCACCGAAAGGTTTTACATTAAGAGTCGGATATCCACCAATAGAAGTGCCATTCAAAACTTTTCCTTCCGGAATTTTAGTTGCAAAACTTGCAATACGGCCATGGTTAGAGATGGCATAACGGTACCGAAGGGCGCCTTTGGGCATTTTCAGCTCTTTCCACTCTTCATTTTTTACGCTCTTTATCATGTGATTTGTTTTTTAAACTGTTGTAACTAACTGATTAAAATTACTAATAAAGTATAAAGCTATAAAAATTTTAATTCACACCAAATTTTAGGTAAATCACCATTTCACATAGGGATACAGTCCGTGCAGACCTCCCTCACGACCCATTCCGCTTTCTTTGTACCCTCCGAAAGGAGCAGTTGGATCAAATTTGTTATAAGTGTTAGCCCAGATGACTCCAGCTTTCAGTTTGCCGGCCACCTTAAATACCTTCGAACCTTTGTCGCTCCAGATTCCACCGGATAATCCAAAAGGAGTGTTGTTTGCTTTCTCAATCACTTCCTCTACTGTGCGGAAAGTCTGAATAGCGAGTACCGGTCCGAATATTTCCTCCTGCACAATTCGGCTTGATTGGGCTACATCTGTAAATAAAGTAGGACGAAACCAGTAACCTTTTGAAGGAACAGGGCAGTCGGGCTGATACATATTACCTCCCTCATTCACTCCGATTTTCACGAGTGATTTTATTTTCTGCAGCTGTTCTTTCGAGTTAATTGCACCTATATCTGTGTTCTTGTCGAGAGGATCACCTATAATCAGAGTTTCGAGACGATCCTTGAGTTTTCTGATAACGGTTGAGGCTATACCTTCCTGAACAAACAACCTCGAACCTGCACAACATACATGGCCCTGGTTGAAGAAAATTCCATTTATGATACCTTCCACTGCCTGATCGATGGCAGCATCTTCAAAAATAATATTGGCTGCCTTGCCTCCTAATTCAAGAGTATATTTCTTTGAAGTGCCTGCAAGTGATTTCTGAATTATTTTTCCCACCTCAGTGGATCCGGTGAACGCAATTTTATCAATTCCGGGATGATTTACAAGTGCAGCTCCCGTAGCTCCTGCGCCGGTGATAATATTTACCACACCCGGAGGCAAATCGGCATCACGGATTATTTCCGCCAGTTTTAAAGCGGTGAGCGAAGTGGTTTCAGCCGGCTTCAGTACTACGGTGTTGCCTGTGGCCAGAGCAGGTGCTATTTTCCAGGCAGCCATCAGCAATGGGAAGTTCCATGGAATTATTTGTCCGGCAACACCCAGCGATTTCGGTTTCCTTCCCGGAAAGGCATAGTCAAGTTTGTCGGCCCAACCTGCATAATAAAAGAAGTGTGCGGCTGCCAGTGGAATATCAATATCACGCGACTCCCTGATGGGTTTTCCGCCATCCATCGATTCAATCACAGCCAGTTCCCTTGCCCGTTCCTGTATTATTCTTGCAATCCGGTAGATATATTTTCCTCGCTCTGCAGCAGGCATCACCGACCACACCTTTTCATAGGCATTTCTGGCAGCACTAACGGCTTTGTCTACATCTTCCTTGCCTGCTTCTGCCACTTTGGCAATAGGCATAGTGGTAGCCGGATTAATAGTGTGGAAATAATTCCCCTTAACCGGCTTTTGGAATTTGCCATTGATAAAAAGTTCGTATTGCTTTTCGAGCTGAATATGGTCGGTTCCCTCGAGTGAAGGATCATATTGCCACCTGGTGGAAAAATTCAGGGTGTTTTTACCGGCTTTTTTCATGGAAATGCAAAATATAGGACCTCAAATATATTCATTTATTGAATGAAGCGACAAATTATTAAAGATTCCACTTTTAGACAAAATCATGCCTGTCAGTTGAGTTTAGCATACCCCGGTTGATTTGGTGAAAGAATTTAATTGGCTACATTTACCCGCATCTAAACCCAAAACCATGAACCTGATTGTACCATTTTCTCTCGTATTACTGGTTATTCTTGCCAGCCTGCATTTCATCGCTAAAGTTAAATCTGAAAACCTTTCGGCATTTTTTAAATGGTCGGGTTACCTGGTTTTACTGGCAGCAGTAGGTTTGTTTTTATGCCTTGTGTTTAAAGGAACACGAAAAATGAATCACCGGATGAGAGGCGCCGACAAGGAATACATGCGGATGGAAAAACATATGGGCACCATGAGAAGAAGTAGTCACGGTATGGATGGTTGCTCCGGCAAAAGCAGTATGGATTGTGGTCATGGAATGAAATCGCGTTCATCAATGAAGCAGATGGATTGCTGCAACGAAAAAGAAATGAGCGGTATGGAATGTTGTTCATGCTGTGATATGGAAATGATGGAGCACGGACAAATGGGCTCAGGTTGTGATCGCATGAAAAGTGAATCCACGACAGATACCATCGACGGAAAAATCATTAAGAAAGAAGTTAAGATTATTAAACAATAATTACTGCGAAAATTTATACCAGGAATTAAATCCATCTACTACTTTGGGCAGCTCGGAAGGTTTTGTGTAATCCACCGGATATTTAGCTGTGTAATTGGGATAGTCAAAGTAAATTCTGTTCAGTGCACCCTTTAGTGTTCTACCTTTGGTGAATACCTTTTGTTCTTTAGGATTCGTAATCACAAATTCACGTTTTAATCTACCCAGGTAAGCAGGAGGATGCTGATCGTATGAATTCATCGTGCTGCTTCTGAAATGTAATGTGTAAAAGCGGTATAATTTAGAAGGACCTTCGATTGCAATATGTACAAACTGATAACCATCCTTGGTTTTGTGTCCGTTTGTAATCTCTTTTTTAAACCCGGTTTTTATTTTCTCGTACCTGATTTTCGCATACCCGTAAGCTTTAGCATCTTTTACCGAAAATAAAGTAACCTTTCCAGCGTAATCCATGAAATTAATTTCGACCTGGTTCAATGCCACATTGGTGATATTAATGAAACCCAGGAGCGAGTCGTTGTTATTGGTAATTACATAACCCTGAACCACAGTACCGGTTTTATATTCACCCAGCAAATCCATGTCTGGATTTAGTTTGATGAACTTTTCCTTATCCGAAAATGCTTTTGATTTTTTTGATTTTTTATCGAGCAGATACGACTGCACCTCAAATTTTTTGACCGCGTAAGCGGTAGTATCCGGCGATTGCCACAATCTGTATGTGACAAGCGAATCGTTCATGGAAAGGATCCGGCAATTGATCTCCTGATCATTACTTCTTAGTACAATAATATCCTGTGAAAGGGCGGCTGTGCAACTGCAAAGCGTCAACAGGATCAGCAAATAAGTCCGCATGTTAATCGAGTACACCTAAGCTGTCCAGTTCTTCCGGGGTTACTCTGGGTGGTAAGATGTTATTTTTTATTTTTTTGATCACAAATTCACCTGCGACAAGCGCTTTTTCTTCACTTGAAAAACCATTATTACCCATGATTGCAGGAATATGTGGCTGATGAATTATAGGTTCCCCGTTTTTTAAGATGTCATATCCCCATCCACGTGAACCGTTTGATTCAATGGAATCCACTTTGAAAACATCAACAGTGAGTTCAGCATCCTGGTAAGGATTAAAACCAGGTGCAGGTTGATCAGCCGGAGGAGGTGGTGTTTTTGTTTCAGGGTTCTGATTGCAGGATGCAACGACTATTAAAACCAAACCTGCTATCAGGTAATGGAAATAATGTATATTACTGAAAATGGCAAAGTTTGAAATTTTCATAGTTGGAATAGGTTTTTGCAAAACCTGGTATTTAACCAACACAAAAGTACAAAAAAAGAGCACGGTCCTAAAATACAGCGTGCCTGATTTTGGTAAAATTCAACCCAGGACCTCTTCAAGCACCATATGCGACCTGATGGGGTTGCCATGGGTGTGATGGATTTCGAAATATGTGACCATTGCTTTCAGAAGAGCTTTAGCATCAGTGGGATTCAGATGGATATCCCGGTAATTATCAAAGCTTGAATGCATAAGTTGAAACAATTGAGACGCATGTTTTTTGTCGAGAAAACGGTCGTGGACCGGCTGGTTGGAAGTGAAATACCCTTCTTCCAGATTGAAAATGCTTTGTCCTGTAATACAATCCCCATGAGGAAAAAATCCCAAGTGACGTGAGAAGCGGATCATGAAATAAATATGGAAACGTGAGCAGTTTTCATGACTGAGGTCGAGAATCTGAATGCTGTTGTGCAAAAACCCGAACAAGGTCGGATTTGGTTCCTCTTCTCTGATGGAACGGTAAATGACTTCTGCCAAAAAAATCGCAATACTGCTTTTAATAATATCACCCGGAATTCCTGAAAAAGGAGGCGCCAGCTGTATTTCGCTGATACGTTTCATTGATTGTCCGGGTTTGTTTGAAGCTACCAGTTCAACAAGAGAAAGTGGCTGAAAAATATTGCTTTTGAAACGGCTGTTTTTTGCCCGTACTCCGCTTACAATGTAGGATCCTAATCCGTGCTGTTCGGTGTAAATTTTTACAACCAGACTTGTTTCACTATAGTTGGTGTTATGTAAAATAATCCCCCTCGTAGTGTTGCTCATTTTTTACACTCCTGACTCTTAATTGATGAAAAGCAATTTGGTGACACAGGTATTATCTCCCTGTTCATCAGAGCTGAAAACGAGGTAAATTCCTGTATGTGCTTTTTCACCTTTAAAATTTTTCCCATACCAGATTGCCTGGGAACCCAATGATGTTGTTTCATAAATCAGGTTACCGCTGACATCAGTTATTTTCACATTTCCATTTGGAACAAGCCCCTTGATAGCGATAGGTCCGCTGTAATTTTCTCTTACCGGATTTGGATACACAAGTACGTTATTACATCCACCTTCACCTGCAATGGCTTCTCCCTTGAGGGAAATCAAACCCCTGTTTGTTCCAATAAAAACTTCACCCGTATTTTTATCAATTGCAAGTGCAATGATATAGTTGGAAAGCAATGGAGAATTATCTTCGTTGTAATTCGCAATTTGTTTAGTGCCATCAGGTGCCATCAGAAATAGTCCGCCCGATTCAGTGCCTATCCATTTTCTATTTGCTCCATCAACAGCAATTGCAGTTACTACCTCTGATTCCAAAAGATATTGATTGATGCCATCCTGTTTGATAAGAATTTGCTGTGCGTCATAATTTGTGGAAGTAAGTACGGAAGAAGGTGAATACATTACAGCAACTCCTTTACCTGTACCAAGCCAGATTTCGTTTTCAAGATCTTCGGTGATTGCTCTCACATCAGGACTTGGAAGGTTTCCTTTTCCTGCTCCTGTTGTAATAAAACGAGACACATCATCTGTTGCATCTTCAAGTGTGCCTTTGTCATCATACACCACCAATCCAGCTCCCTGGGGAGGATTATTTCCAAGAACATTGATCCATTTTTGTCCGTGAGAATCAATTGTGAGGTCACCGAATAATGGTGCACCAGAAATTCCCGGAATCGAAAAAGCATACCAGTTACCTGCCGGAGTCCGGATGTTTACCGGCTTGGCAGCAAGTGAATTCAGCATCCATAAATTATTTCCATTGTCGAAACCCATTCCTACCACCTGGCACTGTCCAGGGTTTCCAATTCCAACCTGGAGTGTACTGTTTGTGTCGCGGTAAGAAGCTACAGGATAACCATTGAGCATTTCCAGAAGTCCGTTGCCTTTGGATCCAAGAAATGCATGCTGCACATTTTTCGGATCAATTGCCAGCGACATCATGTCATAAAAACTACCAATGTTGATTGGAGAATTCGGAAGTGTTTTGTTGTTGTATGAATTCCAGTTGCTGTTATAGAAATTAGAAAAATTACCAGGTGCATAAGTGTTAAACCACATGGCAGTTCGTGTGGCATGAGTAACCATAAGATGGCTGTTAACAGATGACATGGCACTCACAAGTTCAGATTGTGGTCCGTCAGGAAAAATAAATTCATAGTCGCCTGATGCTGTCATTCGTAACATTCCCTGGTCGCTGTCGGCAATCCACAGGAGTCCCGACGGATCAATAATTGCATCACGGGTAATCGGGTTCGAATAATCAGTGTTGTCAATTTTACGGGTTTGCGTGTAAGCAGTATTGTAAACACTTACGCTATATCCGTTAGTGATTAAAAAGTTCCCGGCATCAGACTGAAAAGAATAGTTTTTTGTAATATCCTGGTTTGATGAAACCGGAGATGTGGCCCAGGTGCTGCCGTCAAACATTTTTATATCATCCTGCGAATTGGAAGCTGCCGCATTTGGTTTTGCATAGTTGACGAATAATTTATTGTCAAAATTCTCAAGGAGGTTGTAGTCTCCTGCGTTACCGTTGTCGGGAAGAGATATTGACCAGTTCACAAAATTACCAAGGTTAGGATTGTTTGCGTCTGCTACAAACACACCTGTTTCAGTAGCCGCAAAAATATTGTTACCAAGAAAGGCAATGTCGTAAACTGCGATTTCAGTTCCTCCCGGACCAATAATATAAGTATCCTTAATTTCATTTTTCACCAGGTCAAGTACCACAATTCCAAAACCACACGAGAGATATGCAAGTTTGTTTCGAAAGGCGATTCCGTAAATGGTTTTATCACCAGTCATGTTTTTTCGTTTGATATCAGAAATATTGGTGATTTTGTTCTGATTTATCAAATCGATATTGGCGTTGAGATAAGCTACCAGAAGAATTTTGGTCTCAGGGTCGTACCGAATCGCGTTCACATTCAATTCAGAGAGTCCGGTTATTTTCGACATTGGCACCACACTGTTGTCGCTTTGCTGGTAATAAAAAAGGCCGGTTTGAGATGCGCAGTAAATTTTATCTCCGGTATTGGCTACAGCCTTCGCCTTGATATAAGGTAAATGCACCCTCCATTGTCCTATTGCAGGTTCCTGGGCCGAGATGAAAGAATTGACAGTGAATAAAATGCTTAAAATGAGCAGAGTTCTTTTCATGGTTCTTTTTCAAATGATTCAACACCTAACAAAACAGAAAAACGGGTAATTTATTTTGTGGGTCGACGATAATATTACTGGCTGTCAGAGAGTTTTACTTTTTAACCTGTGGAAATATTAGGCTAAAGCTTGTTATTTCTACTTTTGAACTCGTGCTTTCCGGTTCAGGCATGTGATATCAGCGCTGTCCAACAACCTTGCGAATTTACTAAAAATCCATTTCAAGCTCCTAACTTGCAGAATATTAACCATCTTCGACTGTGCGCATAGCTGTCAACACCCGTTTATTACTCCCAGGAAAGTTGGATGGCATAGGATGGTTCGCCTATCATACTTTGCAGCGGATCACAGCAGCTCATCCGGAAGTTGAGTTCATTTTTTTCTTTGACAGGAAATGGTCAGAGGAGTTTGTTTTCGGCAAAAATGTGACTCCTGTAGCGCTGTTTCCTCAAGCCCGCCATCCGTTCTTATATTATTTGTGGTTTGAACATGCAATTCCTGCAGCACTAAAAAAACACAAAGCCGATCTTTTCCTGAGTCCCGACGGTTATTTGAGTTTGTCTACCAAAGTGCCTCAATTAGGAGTCATTCATGACATTAATTTTGAACATTATCCGAATGATCTTCCGGCATTGACGCGTGCATATTACCGTCATTATTTTCCGAAGTTCGCGCAGGTGGCGTCACGTATTGCAACTGTCTCTGAATTTTCTAAAAACGACCTCATAAAGTGTTACGGAATAACACCGGACAAAATTGATGTGGTTTATAATGGTGTGAATGAATTGTATAAACCAACAGGTGATGCGGAGAAAAAATTAATCCGTGAAAAATACACAGGTGGTCGTCCTTATTTTCTGTTTGTAGGGATGCTCCATCAGCGGAAAAATATCGCCAATCTTTTCAGGGCTTATGATGAATTCCGGAAGCGAAGCGATACAGGTGTCAAGTTGTTGATTGTGGGTCATAAGAAATGGTGGACCCCGGAAATGGAAGAGGTTTTTCTTGGGATGGAATTTATGGAAGATGTCATTTTTCTGGGAAGGCAACCCATTGAAGAACTGGTGAAAATTACAGGTTCAGCTCTGGCAATGACTTATGTATCCTATTTTGAAGGATTTGGAGTACCGATTATTGAAGCCATGAGAAGTGGGGTGCCTGTTATTACTTCAAATGTGACCGCTATGCCTGAGGTTAGTGGTAATGCAGCAGTTTTGGTAGATCCATTCAATGTGAATTCGATTGCGGAAGCCATGCTGAAAATAAATGGTGATGCACACTTTGCCAGTACTTTAACAGTAAAAGGTCTGGAGCAAAGCCGCCACTTTTCGTGGGATGTTACTGCTTCCCGTCTCTGGGATAGTATTATCCGGGTCAAATAATTTCCCTCATACAGTTCGTCCTGACCTATGTTTTCTTATGTCCCTTATGTTTTCTATGTGTTAAAACAGACCCGACAAGTTCAACCCGACAATATTGTTCGTCCCGACCAAACAGGCCCGACCATACAGGTTTAAGGAGGCAGTTTTTCAGTAAAATATCTCTTACATTTGCCTGATAATTATTGCATTTATGACGAAAAGGGAATCGGTAATGGTTTTGGGTGCTGCCGGTCAGATCGGCACAGACCTGGTAATGCGGTTACGCAGTGAAATGGATCCTTCGCAGGTGATCGCCACAGATGTTAAAGAATTAAAAAGTGAACTGCGCGATAGCGGGCCGGGATTTGTGGTGGACGTACTCGATTTTAATGCAGTTGCCAAACTGATGAAGCAGAATAACGTAACCCAGGTTTATTTGCTCGCAGCTTTACTTTCCGCAACAGCGGAACAAAATCCAAAACTTGCCTGGAAACTGAATATGGAAGGATTGTTCAACGTGTTGGATATCGCCAAAGAAAATTCAGGTATTAAAATTTTCTGGCCAAGTTCAATTGCAGTTTTCGGTCCGACAACTCCACGAATAAATACTCCGCAACATACCATCATGGAACCGTCCACTGTGTATGGTGTGAGTAAGCAAGCCGGTGAAAGATGGTGCGAATATTACAACCATAAATTCAATGTGGATGTACGCAGTCTCCGTTATCCCGGACTCATCAGTTTCAAATCACCTCCTGGTGGAGGAACTACTGATTATGCAGTGGATATTTATCATAAGGCACTGGAGCAGGGAAATTATCAGTGTTTCCTGAACAGTGAATCCATGCTGCCGATGATGTACATGCCTGATGCACTTGATGCAACTATCAATCTGATGAACGCATCAGAAGACAAAGTAAAAATTCGTTCATCATACAATGTTGCAGGAATGAGTTTTTCACCAAAGGAAGTAGCTGCGGAAATTAAAAAACACATTCCTGAATTTGCAATAAGTTATGCTCCCGATTTTCGCCAGGCAATTGCCGACAGCTGGCCTGCATCAATCGATGATCAGGAAGCACGTTCACACTGGGGTTGGAAAGCAAAATTCGATCTTGCTTCCATGACTACGGATATGCTGATGCAATTGAAAGCACAAAAACTAAATGCAACTTTGAAATAATTTTTTTCGAATTTTATGAGCCAGGAACTTTATATCACAAATTCTTTAACACGTACAAAAGAACTTTTTCAACCGATCAATCCTCCTCATGTAGGAATGTATGTATGCGGACCAACCGTGTCGGGTGAGTCGCATCTTGGACATGCGCGACCTTATGTGACTTTTGATGTGGTGTACCGTTACCTGAAATTTATTGGTTACAAAGTTCGCTATGTAAGAAACATTACTGATGCCGGTCATTTTGAAGAAGAAGGTCGCGAATCAGAAGATAAGGTAAATGAAAAAGCAAAACTTGCTCGTGTGGAACCCATGCAGCTTGTGCAAAAATATACGAACCTGTATCACGACATGATGGACCTGCTGAATTGCCAGCGTCCCGATATTGAACCGACTGCAACCGGACATATCGTCGAGCAGATTGACATGATCCAGGAAATCATGAAAAAAGGACTCGCATACGAATCGAATGGTTCAGTGTATTTTGATGTTACTAAATATGCCCGCGATAATGATTATGGTAAATTAAGTGGTCGTGTGCTTGAAGACATGATTGCAGGTAGTCGTGAACTGGAAGGTCAGGAAGAAAAACGTAATGCTGCTGATTTTGCGTTATGGAAAAAAGCACCACCTGAGCATGTAATGCGTTGGAACAGTCCGTGGGGACAAGGTTTTCCGGGTTGGCATATCGAGTGCTCTGCAATGGCTACAAAATATCTCGGAACGCAATTCGATATTCATGGTGGTGGAATGGATCTTCTGTTCCCTCATCACGAAAGTGAAATCGCGCAATCGAAAACAGCAAGTGGGTGCAATCCCGTGAAATACTGGATGCACAACAACATGATCACCATCAACGGCAGGAAGATGGGTAAGTCGTACAATAACACCATCACTTTGCAGGAAATGTTTTTCGGAGGAAATGCATTGCTTGAAAAAGCATATCCTCCTATGACTGTGCGCTTCTTTATTCTGCAAACACAATATCGCAGCACGCTTGATTTCTCAAATGAAGCATTACTTGCTGCAGAAAAAGGATTGCAGCGTTTATTGAATGCGTATGAAACTATCAGCAAACTACAGCCTTCAACTAACACCTCTTTCGATATTAAGAAAATGGAAGAGGCTTGCTTTGCTGCGATGAATGACGATTTGAATACTGCTATTGTTGTTGCTAATTTATTTGATGCCGCGCGACTGATAAATTCAGTGCATGCCGGAACAGAAACTATTTCTGCAAATGATATTGAGCAGGTAAAAAAATTGTATGATGATTTTCTGTTCAACATCCTGGGAATAAAAATTGAAAGCAAAGACAACAGCAATGATTTGGAAGGGCTCATGCAACTTATCATCGACATCCGTACCAAAGCGAAAACCAACAAAGATTTCCAGACTGCAGATCAGATACGTGATACTTTGACAAAGATGGGTATTGCCATCAAGGATACCAAAGAAGGTGTAACCTGGTCGAAAATCTGATCTCCTATTCATTCCCATCTTCATAAAAACTGGCATATGCCGTTGTATAAAAATTTAAGTTATTTAACTGTAACTATCATGCTGTTCCTGGCAGCCTGTAACGGAAAAGAAAATCCAAAGGAGCCGGTTGAAGAAGTAAAGGAAAAACCTGTTCATGCAAAAGTTATTGCTCCTCCTGTGAATGCCGACTCTGCATTTTTATTTGTAAAACAACAGGTTGATTTCGGTCCTAGAATTCCAGGTAGCAAAGCGCATGCTGAATGTGCTGCGTGGTTGGAAACTAAATTGCGTAGTTACATTCCTGAAGTTATTATGCAGAAAGGAATAGCTACCACTTTTGATAACAGGAAATACGATGTAAAAAATATTATAGCATCTTACAATCCTGAACAGAAGCAGCGTATTTTATTATGTACACATTGGGACACCAGGCCATTTGCCGATCGTGATGAAGGTTCGAATAAAAACAAAGCACTGGATGGTGCTAATGATGGCGGGAGTGGTGTTGGAGTGTTGCTGGAAATCGCAAGACAATTAAGTATAAGTAAACCGGATATCGGTGTGGATATTGTTTTATTTGACCTGGAGGATTATGGTCAGCCCGATGAAAGCAGTTTTGCTGAGATGAAAGATTCCTGGTGCCTTGGATCACAGTATTGGTCTAAGAACCCGCACAAACAGGATTATTATGCAAGGTTTGGAATTCTGCTGGATATGGTTGGTGCAAAAGGAGCTGTGTTTCCCAGGGAAGGTTATTCAATGCATTTCGCAAGTGCGCTTGTCGACAAAGTATGGAACACAGCCTCCACATTGGGCTATGGAAGCTTCTTCATAAACTCGCAAACCGGTCCAATCGTCGATGATCATTTATATGTCAATCAATTCGCTAACATTCCTACTATCGATATCATTCACTACAATACAATGAAGACCGATTTTTTCGATCATCACCATCGCACAACGGATAATATGGAGCAGATTGATCCGAAAGTATTAGGAATGGTGGGTCAGACAGTATTGCAGGTGGTTTTTGATGAGGCAGGACATATATCAAACTGAAATTTAGGGCAGGGGATCGGAGATCCCCGCATTTGTTTGCGCAGGATTACAAATCCTGCGCGGCGAAAATCATATCCCAGTTCTGCGACCGCGAATCTGTAATCCCCTGCCTGATCAAAGCTTCACGAAACGCGATACAGTTGATGTGTTTTCAGTAACCACACGCAAGGTGTAAATGCCTTTTGAAAGTGATTGAATATCGAGTTCGTAGTTGTTCTGATTTCCGGCAACAAACTTTATGTTAGAAATTTTTCCCGACACATCGGTTACCTCCATATAAATCGGATTTTCTTCAATATTCAAATCAAGAAGCAATACATCATTCGCAGGATTCGGATGTACGTTTACAGAAGATGTTTTCACTTCATCAATTCCGGTTATGGTGCATCCGGTAACAATATACATTACGTGTTCAATGGAATGACTGCTAATCAGTACACCGGCTCTGAATTCATCAACACGAGCCGATACCATTGCCATTCCCACGGTCGTAGGTGTAAAGGTTAAAGAGCCGTTTGTGGAATCCATGCTGATTGGTGTGGATGATTGCAACGGAGGAAATGCAGGAACCGGACTTTGAAACGGAGCATGCGGACACGCAGTAGCATTATCTAAAATAGGAATGTAGTGATAGGAAAGTGAATCACCATCGGGATCAGCTGTTGATAAATCATCCCATGCAGGTTGATTTACACAATGAATAAAAGCAGGATAGTGAGTGAAATAGGATGATGAATTGATCGGATAATTAATGTTGTCAAGTGTTGCCGACACATACATGAAATTATTTCCAATCCCGATATTTTGAGGGAAGGTTGAAAAGCTGATTATCCAGTCGGTCGCTGCAGTTGGAAGATTCATCACTCCTTGATAAATCGACTCTTCAATCCCCAATGACGAGCCTCCCTGGCAGGATGTTGTCATGGGTGGCCAATATGGGAATGTTGGTAAATAGGTAGGGCCCCCGGGAAGCATAGTTAAAATTGTGGAACCGCCTACATTGGCAGAAACAGAGTTGTAACATATTGTAATCTGTTGGCCTGCCGGCAACCCCTGGCAATCGCGGTACCACCTAACATTTACCAAGTAAGTGTTGGGTGCCATGTAAGTATAGGTAATGTCGGAACCGAGAATATGCCCGGCCTGGACCTCCAAAGTGGAAAGTCCCAGGAAGGCAAATAGCGCCAACCTGCAAATTTTAGAAATAGCAGTGATCATAGTTAGAGTGTTAAGTGTAGTGCTTTTAAGATGGGAAAAGAGGGAGAAAAGTTGCATGAAAAATTTAAAATCAATGCAGGGAAATGTGTAGAAAGGAGGTTGTGGGCAAGTCCCTCCCGAAAAGCATATACCAGGTACTATGAAATTTACAGTGACTCCAGAAACTTAATCAGTTTCTTGCGCTCATCCTCAGTCATATTCACAAACTTCTGCTGAGATGTTGCCGCTTCACCCCCATGCCAAAGGATGGCTTCAGCGAGGCTTCTTGCTCTTCCATCATGCAGAAAATTGGTATGGCCATTTACAACTTTGGTCAATCCGATTCCCCAAAGAGGTGGTGTTCTCCATTCGAAACCATCAGCACGGAATTCCGGACGCAAATCAGCGAGCCCTGCACCCATATCGTGGACTAACATGTCGGTATAAGGGAAAATACGTTGGTTGCTGATTTCAGGAAATGCCATGTTCATTTGAGTGGTCATTGAAGGTCTGTGACAGGATCCGCAACCGGAATACATGAATAAGTTTTTTCCTTCAAGCACTTCAGGGTTGTCAGCATTTCTTCGCGCAGGTACAGCAAGTGTTTGAAGATAAAAAGCAACTGCATGCAGTAAGCTATCTGTAAGTTCCTTGTCGTCATTCAAATTGTCATGCTGAGGCTGGAGTTCACACGATTCATTTGAATAAATTGGGTTCGTAATTCCCATATCTTCATTGTACGCACCGGCTGATTGTTGTTTCACATTCGGTTGACCGGCTTTCCATCCAAATCTTCCAAGATCCATAGTTCCGGTTACTGCATTGTACACGTAATTTGGTTTTCCTGAAATGCCATCACTGTTTTTATCATTTTCATCCGCATATTGCAATACATCTTCAGCTGAAACTGCTTCCAGTAAACCCAATCCAAAAACCGGAGGAGCAACTCTTGGAGAAAACATCATATTTGCGGGCATTGGCATGTATGAATTCTGAATAATAAATTCAGGCTCAGTAAGCTGGTATGAATTCCCATCAGCAAAATAACCTGTGATGTAATTTAAAACCATTTGCACTTCTGCTTCGGGCATTGCACCATTCACTGCGCGTTGCTGCAGCTGTCCGCCAAATCCAGGCACCGGCATTGGTCCGCCGTGAGCATCAAAACCCGGAATGCTTATCCGTATTAATAACGACTGCAGTGATTCACCTGGTAATGGTGGCTTACCACGGCCATCGCCTATATGACATGAAATACACGACACATTATTAAATACTGGTCCTAATCCAGAGTGAAGCGGAGCAGGTGCTGTAACAAAACTTGATTCAAATCCCAAATCACCAATATCATGTACCTGCTGTTTGGCAGCATCCAGAATTGGAAACGACTGGCTGTAGGCTCCGTTACCGTCGATGAAAACAGTTTGTGAACCACCCGAAAGCCATTCGTTTTCCTCGTACGTTTGAATATCACCGCTTTTTTCACACGCCATAAAAATAGAGGCGAAAGCTAAGAGCAGTAGTGGTTTGGAATTTGTCATTGTATTGAAAAGGGACCGCACATGTTAAGTGCGATCCCTTGTTAAATTAATTAATGTGTTCCTGTACAAATGGTAAAAGTTCGTCGTCAATTATAGCCTGAAGTGCATTGATGGCATCAATCGCATTCTGAACTTGTGTTGGCTGAGAAATAATCGCTTCTCCGAAAGGATCTGTTACAGCATTCAGACTTGAAATTGCATTGGCGATTTTTTGTTTGATTTCAGTGTCAAGTGCAAGGTGGTGTGTACGTACCATATCTTCCAGACCGTAACCATCAGCATTGAATTTGCCGAGATATACATTCTGAACACCTTTGATGTTGTTGGTGAAGTCGGTGATGGAATTTTTTGAATAAGGAGATTCTTCAAGTGAAGGATCCTGTGCTACAAATGGTTCTCCCATTTTACCATTCGCAACTTCATCACAAATGCCAGACATTGCATTTACCATTTCTTCGAAAGCTGATTGTTTGCTTGGGAATACGGTACTGCCATTTCCTGCAGTTGTAAAATCATGGTAGAATGAATTGCTCACAGCAGGATTCCATCCCTGGGAAAGTTGTCCGGTGAGGTTTTTTAAGTTCAGAGTAAGTGCTGTTAAAAATTCCAGTTCACGTGGTGTGAAATCCTGGTATGTTTTTGTGCCATTCAAACCGAATAACAAATATTCAGCAGGGTGAAATCCTTTCAAAGCATCATCAAGTGCGTTGATGTATGTTTCATCAAGGACATCAGTGCTGCTGATAATAGTTTCAAGGTCTACAAAATTTACAGGCCAGGTATCAATTCTCGGATCAATATTTTCAGTTGCAGCAGGTCCGAATAAGAAAGCTTCAGTTTGCTCCCATGTTTTACGGACAGCTTTCCAGTCTGCCTGGCAAGTTGTGAGTCCTGCTGCGGTTGGATTTGTTTGAAATGCAATGATGTCCTGGTGCATATTTTGAGTAGCGGTTGATAATTCTTTGTAAGCACCATAAGCTACAGTGTTAGCAAATTCATTCATCACCTGCTGATCTGTAACAGCTGCAACATGGTCATCATTATTATCATCTTTATTACAGGAAACAAGTGTAAGCACCAGAATTGATGCAGCAATAAGTTGATTTAGATTTTTCATCCGTTTTTTAAATTTATAATTAAATGAGTTGTATTAAGAGTAACTGGAAATTTTGTAAGTGGAGTTTCTGCGGGTTCTTTTGTAACAGCTCCTTCAAAGTCAAACCTGCTTCCATGTTCATGACAAACCAATCCTCCTGTAGTATAATGAACAGGAGCATCACGATGAGAGCACTTCATCAGTACTGCGGTATAATTATCATTCTTGTTTTTATGAATGAAAATATCAAAGGCAAGTTGTTTTGATCTGGCCAGCAAATAGTTTTTTCCTGAAAGTTCAGTCAGGGGAATCATCATTTTATTATTCTCAACAGTGGAACTAAAAACACCTTCTGCAGGAATGCAACCTTTGTTTAATATGGCAATGAATGAAGCAGCCATGCATAACTGGCATGTATCTTTTATGAACTTTCTTCTTTCCATTGTAATTTTTATTAACCGATCAAGGAATCAAAAACTATATCCCAGACCAATGTTGAAGAAGCCGTTGTCGGTATAATACGGCTGAGCTTGCGGAAACGGGTTGATAATAAGATCCGGATTTTGCTCACCTGTTGTTCTGAAAACATAATCACACTTAATAACTACACCCGATACCGGTTTGTATTCGATACCTGTAACGAAATAATTTTTCTCATTGGCATCGTTTACTATACCGTTGTCAGCTACTATTTGGTTGAGGTTCATTATTTCATAACGTGCGAAATAGTTGACAGATCGTTTCGTTTCTGCATTAAAAAATTTAAGCACATTCACTGCCGCTTCCACATAACCTCCGGTCATTGCTTCAGGAGTGTTGTTTGCGTATGCCCTGTTAATTTCATAAGCATCAGGAATAGTAACATAAGAAGCAAGTGCAGTTACTGAAAAATATTTTCCGGAATATTTTGCATTGGCTTCCACTAGTCCAACCGGTGTTCCGAATGTGGAGTTGTCGAGTTGCAGACTGTCGGCCTGGCGTTGTGCCAATCCTGCTGATCCGCCATAATATCCGGAAACCTGGAAACGGAAATCACCAGTATAATATAAGAGTGCACCTGTAAAAGCAAGACTAGTGAAACTTGCATTGCTACCCAAATATCTTCCTTCTCTCACACCTGTTCCATTCACGAATGCTGCGGAGTTTAATCCATTCACAATTGCTGCGGAATAATTCAAGCCGGTTACGAGATTTATCGGTCCATAAATTCCTACCCCAAGTTCACGCCATGTTGCAGGTAATACTAGCTGCTCAGTAAAAGGGCGGTCGTTTCCATAATAAGTATTGGGAAGGTGATTTTCATTTATGATTCCGATGCGAGGAAGAAACAAACCTGCTGTGATGTAATGGTCTTTGTTAATATTGAATTTTATGAAAAGTTGTTCCAGACTTAATTCACCTGCTGAAGATTCTTCACCTACTACTGCGTTTTCCAATTCTATTTCTGAAAATAAAGCGATGGAATTGTTGAATCGATGGCCGACAAATAAAACTGCCCTTGTAAGATTTCCGGTTGCTGTTTTAAGTTGTGTATCGTAACTGATCTTAGCTTCTCCATAACCTGAAATTACAGTAGCTCTTTCTTTAGGCATCAAACCCGCATTCAATGAATCTTCCTGAGTTAATATCTGACCGTGAGTATATGAAGCCTGGAATAAGAGAAAGAGCGAAATGACTGCAATATACCTGGACATAAAATTTTATTTAGAATTATTCTTGATAAGAAGGGTGCAAAGAAATACTTTATTTAGAATAATTCCAAACAGAATGAAAATTAGTCGTAACTAATTCTAATACAATATATTGTATGTTATTTTGAGAATAGCTTCAAGCAGGTAAGTTGGAGGAGTACAATAATATATGTACTATTAAAAGCTGCCAGGCTTTCTTTTGGTCACCAGATCGGGGTATTTCGGGTTGATATTTTTAAGTGCCTCAAGCACTTTTTGAGCTATTAAATACTCTTTATACCAGTTTTTATCAGCCGGGATAAGATACCAAGGCGTCACATCACATTTGTCGAATATGTGTTCGTATACCTTCATAAACTTGTTCCACTTTTTCACATTATCCCAATCGGCATCTTTATGCTTCCAGAATTTCAATGGATTGGTGGTGCGTTCTTTCAACCGTTCCTTTTGTTCATCCTGATTTACATGTAAAAAGAATTTCAAAACTGTGGTACCATTTTCTTCAAGCATTTTCTCGAAGTTGTTGATCTGTCCGTATCTTTTGGCTACGGTGCCTTTCGGCAGAAAACCTTCAATGGTCGGAACAATAATATCCTCGTAATGTGAACGGTTGAAAATATGGATCATTCCTGCTGGAGGAGTGTTTGCATGAATCCTCCATAAAAAATCATGGGAGTACTCCTGTTCAGTAGGTTTTTTAAAACTTACTACCCGCGAGCCCATGGGATTTACATCTGCGAATACATTTTTTATTGCACCATCTTTTCCTGATGCATCCATTCCCTGGAGTATGACAAGCAGACTCTTTTTACTTTCAGCATATAAGGCCAGTTGCAATTGCCCAATTTCCTTGACAAGGCCGGGGAGCGCAGCACGAATTTTTTCTTCGTTAATATTTTTTCCGGGACCGGTTGCCTTTTTTTGAAGTTTCATGCTGTAGTGAATATCATCTAAAATTAATGAAACAGAAACACAATCAGAAATCAACCCACTAAAAAGAATATGAGGGAAGAATACTTTTCGAAATATTAAATATCAGTCACGCCACCTGAAATAATGAATTTCATCATTTCGGTTCCCGATACATCCAGCTGTTTGATATTGGAAGCTTCAACTATAAAAAGTTGCCCGTTAAAGCCGTATGAAAATGGAAGGTAAACAGCGAGCATTGTTTCATCAATTCCCAACCTGCTCAAATCGTTTTCAGTTACAAAACCAATTCGCTGAATGACAGGTTGCCTGCTCATTGTAACAAGAACCGGTTTGGTGAATCGCTTCTTTTCTCCAACAAATGCTTCTACCAGGTCCTTTACAGATGTGTAAATTATTTTCAGCAAAGGTGTTTTGCCTAAAAGCTTTTCCATCATTGCAAAAAACGGATTGGCAACAAGGTGTGAAGCGAAGTATCCAAGTACCGTCACCGCAATGAACAACACAAAAATTCCAATGCCGGGAATTTCAAAATTCGTGTAACCGGGTATTGAAATTGGAATGTGTATGGGCACAAGGTTATCAATCCAAACAATTCCCTGGACCAAAACTACCAATGTTACCGTGATGGGAACAGTGATCAGCAGACCCTGCAGAAAATAATTAATAACTAATTTGAAACGGGAAGGATTCGACATCATGTATAAAGGTGGTTATTGTTATTAGCGTGTATCCAATAACCGCGAATCAATAAGCTCTCTCGTTGCTGCCTTTCATGTAATTTATGAAAGCCTTGCACACTACCTTGTTTCCGCCAGGAGTAGGGTAGTTGCCTGAGAAATACCAGTCGCCGGTATGGTTGGGTATCGCAGTATGAAGATCTTCAATTTTCTGGAATATGATCTGTACTTCCGCATTAATATCTTTTGGCGTAATCATTTTGGAGATGCGTTCAGAAATCTGCTGAGCTGTAAATGGTTTGTAAATTTCCTTTACATAATTTACCATCTGAGCCGTCGGCTTCGACTGCTGCTCCAGGCATTTGTGATATACTTCCTCAATCACGTTCTCCATATTGTTTTCCTCAAGCAATTCTATGGCTGCAGCAAATGCAACAAAGTCGCCGAGTTTTGCCATATCAATTCCGTAACAGTCAGGATAACGGATCTGTGGTGCCGATGAAACAATGATAATCTTCTTCGGACCTAACCTGTCAAGCATTCTCAAAATACTTTTCTTGAGTGTAGTACCTCGCACAATGGAGTCGTCAATGATAACAAGATTGTCGACTCCTTTACGAACTGTACCGTAGGTAATGTCATACACATGCGCTACAAGGTCGTTGCGTTGCGAGTCATCAGTAATAAATGTACGCAGCTTCGCATCCTTGATTGCAATTTTCTCAATGCGTGGCTTTATGGATAATATTTCATCCAGCTGAGCCTCTGTAATAGTAGGTCCGGCTTTAATGATTTTCCGCTTCTTAACTTCACTCAAATATGCTTCAATTCCTGAAACCATTCCGTAGAAGGCGGATTCTGCAGTATTGGGTACGTATGAGAAAACAGTATTTTTTAAATCGTAGTCAACAGCCTCAAGAATTTCTTTGCAAACAACACGTCCAAGTTCTTTACGCTCTTTGTAAATATCTACATCGCTTCCGCGGGAAAAATAAATTCGTTCAAAAGAACAAGATTTACGTTCCATTGGTTCGCGGAATTGCTGCTGTTCAATTTTTCCGTTTTTACGGATGATCAATGCGTGACCGGGTTTAATTTCTATGATGGATTCAACAGGAACGTTGAACGCAGTTTGAATCGCAGGGCGCTCAGAAGCGACTACTGCCACTTCATCATCGAAATAGTACCAGGCCGGACGGATTCCATTTGGATCTCTCATCACAAACGCATCACCGTGACCAATCAATCCTGCAATCACATAACCACCGTCCCAGCTTTTCGCTGCACGCGTGAGTATACGTTGTATGTCGAGTTGTTGAGCAATAAGTGTAGAAATTTCTTTATTGTCGTGACCATCCTGCTTGAGGCGTTTGAAAAGCAATTCATTTTCTTCATCGAGGAAGTGGCCAATTTTTTCAAGTACGGTAACGGTATCTGATTTTTCTTTGGGATGTTGTCCGAGATCCAGCAACTGAGCAAGTAACTCATCTACGTTGGTAAGATTAAAATTTCCGGCAACAACCAGGTTGCGTGTCATCCAATTGTTCTGGCGTAAAAACGGGTGACAGTTTTCAATACTGTTTTTGCCGTAGGTGCCATAACGAAGGTGGCCCAAAAATAATTCTCCAGTGAAAGGCAAATGCTCTTTCAGCCAAAGCGGATCATTCATTTTATCGGGATGTTCCTTGGCGGCTTCTGAAAAACGGGAGTTGATTTTGTTGAATACTTCTATGATTGGTTGTGAAGCATTACTCCTGTGTCGACTGATGTAACGGTGACCCGGCTCCACATCAAATTTAATGTTTGCAACTCCGGCGCCATCCTGCCCGCGATTGTGCTGCTTCTCCATCAGCAAATACATTTTGTTCACACCGTAAAAACTGGTGCCGTATTTTTCTTTGTAGAAGGGGAGGGGCTTTAATAACCGTACTACGGCTATACCGCATTCGTGTTTAATCTGATCACTCATGGCTAGTATCTAAGGTGCAAAGATACAAAATTAATGGACTTCCTAAGCTTTTGGTAGCCAATAAGATGGGTGGTGTGTTGTTGAGTTGGGAGTTTCAACATATAGTTTTTGCCCCGACCCTAAAGGGAGTACTTCAGTTTTCCTATTAAGTTTTCGAATAACATTAGTTTTATAAATCGAAACATTATTTTTCAATAATGTACTCCCTTTAGGGTCGGGGCAAAAACAACTTGGTGCAGGATGAGTAAAATCTGCTTCTCTTTACTTCACAAAACTCCCACTTGCAGCACCTAAAACTTTCCGGTTGCTTTTTTCCTGCACATACAAAATAATTGTTCTGTTCAATCCGGGTTTTAATTTTTTGAGTGGAACCCTCACTACACCTTTGGCGGATTTTAAATCTGTAGCATAAAACAGTCGGGTAACGTTGTCGTTTTTCAGAGTTTTACCAGCATTGTCACCTTTGGTGACTTTGGTACTTAATCCTTTTTCCACCACTGCGATATTTATGTATTTATCACTGCCTGCTTTGCCGGGTATAAAAGGGCCCCTGATGTCGTAAGTGATGTCAAGCGTATCATCAAAAATCTGGTATGTAAACTCAGGACGCAGGTATGTATTTTTCGAAAGTTCTTTAGCGATTAAATCAAATGTTTTTTTATGATCAGCACCATCAAGAGTGTTTCTGCCATTCACAATCATGAGCGGGGTATAGGTTTCTTTCATTCCCAGAATTGAAGTGTAGTTTGTCAAACGGGTGGTGTATTTGAAACTGCTGAACGGATCTTTCCAGCCATAGCGATTCCAGAAATCCACATGCATCGATAAACAAAAAACAGGCTTGTCGTTTTTTTCGGCGTCCGCAACAATTTCGCTGAGCAACGCATCAGCCGGCGGACAATTTATATCACCCTGTGAAGTGAAGAGTTCAATGACAACAACTCCGGGATAAGTGGAAGCTGCTTCTTTTGTATTCTGGGAAATCACCAGAAGTGGGAGGAGGAGAAGAGGAAGCAGGAACTTTGTAAACATTTTGAGTTGATGAGTTGTTGTGTTGGAATGCAGATTTTAATATGGTGTAGGGACACATTGCAATTTGTCCCTACTTTTTGTAACCGAATTCATAAACTCAAGAACTCGTTTTTCTCCATTCCCAACCATTCCAGCGCCGATCCACTTAACAATCGTTCTTTCGTTTCTTCGTCGAAGTCCATGCTTTTGATTAATGAGCCTGGAATGTTCTCGCCTAACGGGAACGGATAATCAGATCCCAATGCAACACGATTTGCGCCGGCAAGATTCACCAGGAATTTAAGCATGTCCTTATCATGAACGAGAGAATCGAAATAAAATTTTCCGATATAGTCTCGCGGATTTACATTGTTGTCGATTGCTACCAGGTCGGGACGGCTGTTGAATCCGTGTTCAATTCTGCCGATTGTGGAAGGAAACGATCCGCCGCCGTGAGCGAAAGCTACTCGTAAATTCGGAAGGCGTTCGAATACACCGCCGAATATCATGGAACAAATTGCAAGCGATGTTTCTGCAGGCATTCCCACCAGCCATGGCAGCCAGTAGCGAGCCATTTTTTCCTGTCCCATCATTTCCCATGGATGTACAAAAATAGATGCACCCATTTTAGCAGCAGCTTCAAAAAACGGAAACAGTTCGGGTGCATTTAAATTCCAGTCGTTCACATGACTTCCGATCTGCACACCGCGCATACCGATTTTCATACAACGTTCCAATTCACGAATGGCCATGTCGGGATCCTGCAACGGCACTGTTCCCAATCCTGCAAAACGTTTAGGGTAACGGTTGACTATATCTGCAATGTGATCATTCAAATACACTGAAACTTCCAGGCAGTCTGCCGGCTTTGCCCAATAGCTGAACATCACCGGAATAGTTGAAAGCACCTGCACATGCACGCCATGATGATCGCATTCTTTTACACGTGTATCGGCATCCCAGCAATTCTGTTCCACTTCCCTGAAAAATTTATCGCCCACCATCATCCGCGCACAACATGGTTTGTGATGATCGAGACTTATAAATCCGCCATAGCCAAATTTTGAAGCATAGTTGGGGATTTTTTCAGGAAGTATGTGAGTGTGAATGTCTATGATCATAAAATGGAACGCGGATTTGGCGGATTAAACGGATTTGCGCGGATTTTTATTTTTATTCATGAATATCTTCCGTTTATATTCTGAAATTTTACCAAAGTTGAATAAAAGCCCAAGTTCAACATCAGTTGCTCTCAGATAATTTACCAACTGGAATTCGTGTTCTTCTCGAAGTGATTCCATCGCTTTTATTTCAATTATAAGTTTATTGTCAACAACGATATCAGCATAATAGGTGCCGACATGATTTTCTTCATAATAAACTTTAATTTGAGACTGTGTGGTATATGGAATTCCCAATTTATTCAATTCAATACATAGAGAATTTTCATAAACTTTTTCGAGAAATCCAAACCCTAAATTGTTAAACACTTTGTAGTAGGCACCAATTACCTGACTGGTTAATTCTTTGTGTAAAAGTTCCATGTTAAAAAATTTTAAAAGTTAACTAATATGTTAAAATTTAAAATTACACAATCTGCGTGAATCCGCCAAATCCGTTAAATCCGCGTTCCTTTTTTAGAGTTATCAATCTACACATTAAACTCAATGCCCTGCGCCAATGGTAAGTCATTGCCGTAATTGATGGTGTTTGTCTGGCGACGCATATAAATTTTCCAGGCATCAGAACCGGATTCGCGGCCACCACCGGTTTCTTTTTCGCCGCCGAATGCTCCGCCGATTTCAGCTCCTGAGGTTCCGATGTTCACGTTTGCGATTCCGCAATCTGATCCATCGTGTGCAAGGAACAATTCCGTTTCACGCATGTTGTTTGAGAAAATTGATGATGACAATCCTTGAGGCACATCATTCTGAAGTGCGATGGCTTCTTCAATTGTTTTGTATTTTATGAGATATAAAATCGGTGCGAAAGTTTCATGCTGCACAATTGCAAAATGATTTTCTACTTCTGCAATACATGGATTCACATAGCATCCCGACTCGTATCCTTCTCCTGAAAGCAATTCTCCTCCGAAAGCAATTTTACCACCTTCTTTTTTAATAGCAGCAATTGCATTGTTAAAATCATTCACTGCATTTTTATCAATGAGTGGTCCCACTAAAGTTTTAGGATCAAGTGGATTGCCGATACGGATTTGCTGATATGCTTTTATCAGGTTGTTTTTAAAAGTTTCGTACACGCTTTCGTGGATGATCAACCGACGTGTGCTGGTGCAGCGTTGTCCGGCAGTACCAACTGATCCAAACAATACAGCCAATTGTGCCATTTTAAAATCGGCATCAGGTGTGATGATGATGGCATTGTTTCCACCAAGTTCAAGTAAACTTCTTCCTAAACGTTCACCCACAATTCTGCCTACACGTTTTCCCACTGCGGTGGAACCAGTAGCAGAAATTAATGGTACACGTTTGTCGGCGAGGAAATTATCACCAACGTTTTTAGAATTACCTGCAACCAGACAAAGAGTTCCTTCAGGAACATTGTTTGCTTTAAGCACATCTGCAATGATGTTATGTACTGCAATAGCACACAACATTACTTTCGATGACGGTTTCCAAACTACTGTATCACCACACACCATTGCAAGCATCGCGTTCCATGACCAAACAGCAACTGGGAAATTAAATGCACTGATCACACCTACGATTCCAAGTGGATGATATTGTTCGTACATCCGGTGACGTGGTCTTTCGCTGTGCATTGTGAATCCGTGAAGTTGTCGTGACAAGCCCACTGCGAAATCGCAGATGTCGATCATCTCCTGCACTTCACCGAGACCTTCCTGGTAAATTTTTCCCATTTCATAGGCAACCAGTTTTCCAAGATCTTCTTTTTTCTCGCGCAAAGCGTTACCGATTTGACGCACTACTTCTCCTCTTTTAGGAGCAGGAATTATACGCCACTCTTCAAATGCCTTCTGCGAAAGCGCAATTATATTTTCATAATCAGCAGCAGTAGCTTGTTTTATTTTTCCAATCAATTTACCATCGGCAGGTGAAAAAGATTCGATGATGTCACCTTCGGTAGCAATCCATTTAGTGCCTGTATGTGCACCGTTATTAATGTCCTTAATGCCGAGACGTCTTAAGGCATCAGCAATACCAAAATCTTTTTCAACCAATGTGGATGCAGTACTCATGTCGTTTTTTATTAAATAAAAATTTAAATATTATGTGGGCAAGGGATTACAGTAGGCAGGGGATTACAGATTTATTGTCGCTGTGCAAGGGATGTGATTACAGATGGTAAGGTCTCAGTGGTAGTACAACTAATTGTTATTCTTTGCTATTTACATCTGTAATCATATCCCTGTTCTGAGTCTACGAATCTGTAATCTCCTGCCTCCATTTTATCTGTAATCCTATCCCTGTTCTGCGTCAGCGAATCTGCGCCGCACTGAGCTTGTCGAAGCGTAATCCCCTGCCTACTTGTGCAAAATTACGAAATACAAGGCTGTAAAAAAGCAGCCACAGCCAGAATTTCTGACAATGAGAACTTCAAAAAAACAAGATGTAAAATTGTTTAAATCAGTTATTTAAGCGAAATGCACACATTTTTTTCTTCAGTAAAGAAGTTGAGTGCTTCAAAACCACCTTCGCGGCCCACGCCTGAACTTTTAACACCTCCAAAGGGAGTGCGCAAATCACGGAGTAGCCAGCAGTTGACCCAAACTATTCCGCTGTGAAGTTGAGCTGCTACCTTGTGTGCGCGGTTGAGGTTTTGTGTCCATACAGTTGCGGCCAATCCATATTGTGTGCTGTTCGCCATCATCAAGACTTCTTCTTCAGTATCAAAAGGTGTAAGTGTAACAACCGGTCCAAAAATTTCCTCCTGGTTGGTACGGCAATCGTATCCGAGACCTTCAATTATTGTAGGTTCGATGTAGTAACCCTCTGAAATTGTTCCGGGAGGATGCAATTGCTTTCCTCCGCAAATAATAGTGCCACCTTCCTGTTGTGCAAGATCAATGTATGAAAGAATTTTTTCCATGTGTGGTTTGGAAACAATAGCACCAATCCTGGTATCGTCGGATAAAGGATCTCCAACTTTCAACTCTTTTACTTTTTCGATAAAAGCAGCTTTGAATTTTTCATAAATCGGTCGTTCTACAAACATCCTTGATCCGCAAAGGCATATTTCACCCTGGTTGGAGAAAGAAGAATTTACTGAAGTCTTTACTGCATGATCAAAATCACAGTCAGCAAAAATAATATTTGGGTTTTTACCTCCGAGTTCCAGCGACAATTTCTTAAACATAGGTGCTGCAACTCTTGAAATTTCAGCTCCTGTTTTGGTGCCACCTGTAAAAGAGATCACCGGAATTTTCGGATGAGCAGTGATTGCACTTCCCACCTTTGGACCTGTACCATGTACAATGTTCAAAACGCCTGCAGGCAAACCAGCTTCAATACATAACTCAGACAGCATATACGCAGTCATGGGAGTAATTTCTGAAGGTTTTGCAACTACACAATTTCCTGATGCAAGCGCAGGAGCAATCTTCCATGTAAATAAATACAAAGGAAGATTCCAGGGAGAGATGCAACCTGCCACACCAATAGGGTGACGAAGTGTATAATTGATGGCGCTATTTTCCATCGGGTGAGCACCGGGATGATTGTGCAAAATTCCGGTAGCATAGAAATGAAAATTTTTCGATGCGCGTGGAATATCCACAGATTTAGCCAACCACACAGGCTTACCGTTATCAATAGATTCGGCTAATGCAAATTTATCGAGGTTCTTATCAATCAGCTCTGAAATTTTTACAAGTAAGGCAGAACGTTTAGCAGCGGCTGTTTCACTCCATGCCGGAAATGCAGTAAGTGCAGCCTGCACTGCAAGTTCCACATCGCGTTCGTCGGAATTTGGAATCAGACTATATGCTGCACCGGTAGCGGGATTGATATTATCGAAAAAAGTCTGGCCTTCCGGTTCAACCATTCGACCGTTAATGTAATTGAGAATTTTTTGCATGTTATTGTGAAGTTCTGAAATAGAACTACAAAGGTACTATTCATTTTTAAATTTGAAACGATTGCAAATCAATCATTTATAACTTTGACAATCATAACAATCCCTCATTATAAATCACTTAAATCATAATAATCATTATCCACTAAAAAAAGCCCTCCATCCGGAAGGCTTCCATGCAAACAAATTGTGAGCTTAATTATTTCTTAATACCGAAAAGGAACCCATTGTAATTGTTCCATCCGGAGTATCAAATTCATAATTTCCAGTTATATATCCTCCTGGCATCCCAAAATGGGAAACAACTAATGAGTTAGATGTAGTATTTGTTGAAAATCCGCTACCAAAATCCGGATTACCAAAAAAGCTTATGGAAACCTGGTTTCCTTGTCCTGGACTTAGTGAAAAAATTCCGTTGGATGATGTAAGTTTTAGGTGAATACTTACGGTGCATTGCACATCACCTGGGCTTGAAACTCCATTCACTGTTATCTGAGCGTGAGTAATTCCTGAAGAATCTATAGTTGTAAAGTTTGTTGATGTTGGTTGTAAATTATAGGTAGTGTTGCCAGTGAATATACTATTTATTGTAAATGTATTCACTGATGGAATGACTATATCACATAGTTCAATGTCCGGTGCAATTAATATTGATCCTTGGTTTCCGGTTGTAATCACAGCGGCACCTGTAGAAATTCCAATAGCTGCAATTACATTTAAGGTTGTATTTTGTTCAGCGAGTAAACTGTAAGTACCATCAGTTGTATAAATCATTTTTACCAGTCCATTCTGATCAATATACACATTGGCTGCGGTAGGGAGTGAGGTGTTGCAATCTAAAATTCTACCCTCAATTCTAGTTGCACATGGAACGATCAGCGTAGGGATAATATTTAATTGTCCGCTTACTGCCGTAATAGTTTGCAGGTTGCTGTTTATCAAGAATGGATTGTAAATGGCGAGCAGCTGGCATTCAATGATAAATCCTGCCGGAACCCATGTTGTAAATAATCCTAAATTATCAGTAGTAACATTCAGGAAACCATTTATTGTGACAATTGCATTAGGAATCGGGTTATTCAAACAATCTACCACTTTGCCCTGAATATCACAACGTTCTCCACTATAGTCGCAATTCCACATTGAAAAATGACTCACGCTACCGATGTAAAAGTTTCCTGATTTGGTTGCTTCTCCATCTTCTTCCCACATCGCGGTTGATTCATTTAGGTGCCACATCGGAATGGTTGACAGTGCGGCTGAATTTTGTGCAGGATCGATCGGAAATTTTAATTCAGCGGTTTTACCATCAGCAATTTTTATTTCTTGAGTTCCGCCATCATCATATAGTTTGGCTTCAATCATTCCAAAAGAATAGAGTGATTTAGTAACCCCATCTGAATTAGTTCCTGAAAGGTCACCTCCTGGAATTAAAGATTCGAAATTTGTGTTACCTGGAAATATGTGACGCGCTAAAATCTTAACCTGGCCCGTGTATGGATTTCCTGCAGCATCAACAAATGCGTTGACTGGAAAGGTAATACTTGCTCCGCCATTAATATTGACAACACCACCTGAAGTTCCTGAAATATACACTGGAGCGGGAAGTGCTTCCATCACGAGGTTGACGTAATTAACCTCCCCCATCTGAGTTTTTTTAGCATATATGCAATCAAAAAATCCTTCTTTCATGGTTTTCAGAGCTATCCTTGATTTCGAAACTTCCACCTTCTCAAAAAGAAAAAATCCTCTTTCATCGGAAATCGTGGATAGTCCTCCCATAAAAACGGAAACATAACTCAAACCATGACCATTTGTGTCTATGATACGACCGGTAACAGTGGTTTTAATTTTTGCTCCCGGATAATTGGAGGGTGTTGATGAATCATCGTCCTTATTACATGAAATAATAACAGAAGAGATTGCGAAAAACGTAATAAGCACAAAGATGATTCTTTTCATTTTTTATATATTATAAGAGCTGGCGAAAGTAATGAATATAAGACATTTCCTGTGTAGAATTAGATCTATGGAAATTCAAAGCATTGAAAACGCACTATCAGCTTTGCTTGTTGTGTGAGATGAAAATTAATTGTTGGCAATATCTCTCTTTGATCTGAAACCAGCAAAATTGCTGAATGGAATTCTGTGCATTAAATAAAAAAAGCCATCACAATGGATGGCTTTCTTTGGTATTAATGTTATTCTTTTATTCAGTCCTGATTACAGAGAACGATCCATCAGTAACACTTCCTGTTGGATGATCGAAATTATACATTCCTGTTGTCACTCCTCCAGGTAAACCATAATCGGTGAAGAATAATTTGTTATCAGTTGAAAACGGAGGGTACCCGCTTCCAAACGACCAGAGGCTGTCCATCTGGATAATAATTGAATTACCGGAACTCGTACCCAAAGGATAATATTCAGCCACATCATTTGTCAGGTTCATTGAAATATTGCAAGTATAATTTCCAGGATTTGCAGTACCGTTAATTGTAATTGCAGCAGATTCAAAAATGCCGTCAAAATTAATATCAGTGTAATTAGTATTTGAAGTGATATTGGTCATTGTGAAAAGGGTAGAGCCTTGTCCGTTTGTATTAACCCTGAAAGTGTTTTGAGCTATTGCAACTGCATTGCATAAAAGTATGTCAGATGCATTTACAGTGGATCCTTGAACACCGGAGAGCACAGTAGTGTTACCAGTGAAGCCACTGTAATTTGCAGTAATGTTCACATTAGAATTTTCGTTCACATAAACTTTGTATTGTCCGTTATCGGTGAAATAAATAGCACTTCCACCATTCCATGTTGCATATGCAAAACCGGGACTGACAGCTGATCCGGTACAATTTTTAATAGTACCTGCAATCCTCGTACAGCATGGCACCACCAAATCAGGAACGATGTTCACAATGCCAGCTATTGCAGTAATAGTTTGAATCGGACTGTTTGCTGAAATAAATGGATTGTAAGATTGTAAA
>Ga0190274_10000141_pt1 | contig 48950 bp, 33 predicted proteins | sample Popmic531T_FD_133002 | JGI IMG/M metagenome (GOLD analysis project Ga0190274, IMG submission 133002) | Populus adjacent soil microbial communities from riparian zone of Yellowstone River, Montana, USA - 531 T | ecosystem: Environmental > Terrestrial > Soil > Riparian zone | place: USA: Montana...
AGCCGGGCGACATCCTGGTCGGCAAGGTGACGCCGAAGGGCGAAACCCAGCTGACGCCGGAAGAGAAGCTGCTGCGCGCGATCTTCGGCGAGAAGGCCGGGGACGTGAAGGACGCGTCGCTGACGTGCCCGCCCGGCATCGAGGGCATCGTCGTCGGCGTCCGCATCTTCTCCCGCAAGGGCATCGAGAAGGACGACCGCGCCAAGCAGATCGAGCAGGACGAGCTCGAGCTGATGGAGAAGAACCTGCAGGACGAGATCCGCATCCTGCACGAGGAGACCAAGAAGCGCCTCGTGCAGCTGCTGAACGGCCGCGTGCTGCGGACCGACCTGTTCGACGCCGATGGCCGCGAGCGCGTGCTGCGCAAGGGCGCGCAGCTGACCGCCGACGCCATGGCGGACGTGCCGTTCACCACGCTGGTCCGCGCCCGCATCGAAACCGACGACCTCGGGTTCGAGGACGAGCTGCGGCAGATGGAGGATCGGACGGCGCAGCGCGTGGACGTCATCCAGCGCGAGTTCGAGGACCGCAAAGACAAGATCCGGCGCGGCGACGAGCTGCCGCCGGGGGTCATCAAGCTCGTGAAGGTGTACGTCGCGATGAAGCGCAAGCTGTCGGTCGGCGACAAGATGGCCGGCCGCCACGGCAACAAGGGCGTCATCGCGCGCATCCTGCCGGAAGAGGACATGCCGTACCTGCCGGATGGCACGCCGGTCGAGATCGTGCTGAACCCGCTGGGTGTTCCGTCGCGTATGAACGTCGGGCAGATTCTGGAGACCCACCTCGGGTGGGCCGCCCACGCGCTCGGTCTCTACTTTGCGACGCCCGTCTTTGACGGCGCCAACGAAGGCGAGATCAAGAAGTGGCTCGAAGAGGCCGGCTTGCCGAAGAGCGGCAAGACGCCGCTCTACGACGGCATCAACGGCCTGGTGTTCGAGCAGGATGTCACCGTCGGGTACATCTACATGCTCAAGCTCTCGCACCTGGTCGACGACAAGATTCACGCGCGGTCGATCGGGCCGTACTCGCTCATCACGCAGCAGCCGCTCGGCGGCAAGGCGCAGTTCGGCGGCCAGCGGTTCGGCGAAATGGAAGTGTGGGCGCTCGAGGCCTACGGCGCGGCGCACATCCTCCAGGAACTGCTGACGGCGAAGTCCGACGACGTGACGGGCCGGGCGAAGATCTACGAGGCGATCGTCAAGGGCGACGCGTCGTTCCAGCCCGGGCTGCCCGAATCGTTCAACGTCCTCATCCGCGAGCTGCAGGCGCTGTGCCTGGACGTGGAGCTGATGAAGACGAAGCCACGGATTGAACCCGCGCCTGAGCCTGCGGCTGAAGGCGCGGTCGATAACCTGCAACTGACAACCAACAACTAACGACTCACAGGTGGAAACACCTGTGGGTGGCGGGTTGTGAGAGGTTCCTTGGTTGTTCGTTGTTAGTTGTCAGTTGTTAGTTTCGAACGAGGTCCAGAATCGATGAGACCAAATATCCACGACAAGGGTCAGCTGACCGCCGACTTCGACGCGATCCGGATCAGCCTGGCATCGCCCGAGCGGATCCTGCAGTGGTCGCACGGCGAGGTGACCAAGCCGGAGACGATCAACTACCGCACGTTCAAGCCCGAACGCGACGGCTTGTTCTGCGCGAAGATCTTCGGGCCGGTGACGGACTGGGAGTGCCTCTGCGGCAAGTACAAGCGCATGAAGCACCGCGGCGTGATCTGCGACAAGTGCGGCGTCGAAGTGACGCAGGCCAAGGTCCGGCGCGAGCGCCTGGGCCACATCGCCCTGGCGACGCCGGTCAGCCACGTGTGGTTCTTCAAGGGGCTGCCGAGCCGCATCGGCCACCTGCTCGACATCACGCTGCGCGATCTCGAGCGCATCCTGTACTTCGAGGCCTACGTCGTCGTCGACGCGGGCGACACGGATCTCAAGGACAAGCAGCTGCTGAACGAAGACCAGTACCGCCAGGAGCGGGAGCGCTGGGGCTTCAAGTTCAAGGCGCAGATGGGCGCCGAAGCGATCAAGGAGATGCTGCGCCGCATCAACATCGAGCGGCTGGCCGAGGAACTGCGCGAGAAGATGCGCAACGAGACCTCGGCGCAGAAGAAGCTCAAGTTTGCGAAGCGCCTCAAGGTCGTCGACGCATTCCGCCGGTCCACGAACAAGCCGGAGTGGATGATTCTGGACGTCGTGCCGGTGATTCCGCCGGAACTGCGCCCGCTCGTGCCGCTCGACGGCGGCCGGTTCGCGACCTCGGACCTCAACGATCTGTACCGCCGCGTCATCAACCGCAACAACCGGTTGAAGAAGCTGATGGAACTCAAGGCGCCGGACGTCATCATCCGGAACGAGAAGCGCATGCTGCAGGAGGCCGTCGACGCGCTGTTCGACAACGGCCGCCGCGGCCGCGTGCTGCGCGGCGCCAACAACCGCCCGCTCAAGTCGCTGTCGGACACGCTCAAGGGCAAGCAGGGCCGGTTCCGCCAGAACCTGCTCGGCAAGCGCGTGGACTACTCCGGCCGTTCGGTCATCGTGGTCGGGCCCGAGCTCAAGCTGCACCAGTGCGGCCTGCCGAAGAAGATGGCGCTCGAGCTGTTCAAGCCGTTCATCTACAACAAGCTCGAAGAGCGCGGCCTGGTGTCGACCATCAAGCAGGCCAAAGAAATGGTCGAGCAGCAGAAGGGCGAGGTGTGGGACATCCTCGAGGAGGTCATCCGCGAGCATCCCGTCCTGCTGAACCGCGCGCCGACGCTGCACCGGCTGGGCATCCAGGCGTTCGAGCCTGTGCTCGTCGAGGGCAAGGCGATCCGCATCCATCCGCTGGTCTGCACCGCGTTCAACGCCGACTTCGACGGCGACCAGATGGCCGTGCACATTCCGCTGTCGCCCGAGGCGCAGATCGAGGCCTCGGTCCTGATGATGGCGTCCAATAACGTGCTGTCACCGGCCTCGGGTCAGCCGATCGCGGTGCCATCGCAGGACATCGTCCTCGGCTGCTACTACCTGACGAAGTCGAAGGCCAATGCCAAGGGCGAAGGCCGCGCGTTCTCGTCGCTCGACGACGCGATGCTGGCGCTCGAGGCGGGCGAGGTCGAAACGCTCTCGCCGATTCGGCTGCGCTACACGGGACGGCTCGTCGACCTGACGGTCGCGCGCGACTCGCAGGACATCCTCGACGCGCCCGAACAGCAGGTGGACGGCCGCATCATCAACACGACGGTCGGCCGCGTGATCTTCAACGCGGCGCTGCCGCCGGAGATGCCGTTCATCAACGGCCTTCTGAAGAAGAAGGGCCTGCAGCAGGCCGTGCGCTACTGCTACCTGAAGTACGGGCTCGAAAAGACGGTCGAGATGCTCGACAGCCTCAAGAACCTGGGCTTCGCCTACGCGACACGCTCGGGCCTGTCGATCGGCATCGACGACCTGATCATTCCCGCCAAGAAGGCCGAGTTCGTGCAGGCCGCGCGCGGCGAGGTGATCAAGGTCGAGGGCCAGTATCAGGACGGCGCGATCACCAACGGCGAGCGCTACAACAAGGTCATCGCGATCTGGTCGGAAGTGACCGAGAAGGTCGCCGATGAAATGTTCGGCGAGATGGAGGGGCTCGACAAGAGCGGGCGGAATTTCAACCCGGTCTACATCATGGCCGACTCCGGCGCCCGCGGCAGCAAGCAGCAGATTCGCCAGCTGGCGGGCATGCGCGGGCTGATGGCCAAGCCCTCGGGGGAAATCATCGAGACGCCGATCACGTCGAACTTCCGTGAAGGCCTCACGGTGCTCCAGTACTTCATCTCGACGCACGGCGCGCGCAAGGGCCTCGCGGACACGGCGCTCAAGACCGCCGACTCCGGCTATCTGACGCGCCGCCTCGTCGACGTCGCCCAGGACGTGATCATCTCGGAACACGACTGCGGCACGCTCGACGGCATCGAAGCGCGGGCGATCGTCGACTCCGGCGGCGAAATCGTCGAGCGGCTCAGCGACCGCGTCATCGGGCGCGTCGCGCTGGACGACATCCTCGACCCGTCCTCGGGACAGATCATCGTCCCGGCAGCCGGCGAGTTCGACGAGCAGCTGGCCGATGCGGTGGAGGACGCGGGCATCGAGCGCGTCAAAATCCGCTCGGTGTTGACGTGCGCGTCGCGCCGCGGCGTCTGCGCCAAGTGCTACGGCCGTGACCTCGCGACGGGCAAGCTCGTCGAGATGGGCCTCGCGGTGGGCGTCATCGCCGCGCAGTCGATCGGTGAGCCGGGCACGCAGCTGACGATGCGCACGTTCCACATCGGCGGCACGGCGTCGCGTATTTCCGAACAGTCGACGCTCGAAACCCGCCACAACGGCACGGTCCGGTACGACGGCCTGGTCGCCGTGCAGGGCCGCGAACAGAAGGCGGATGGGCACGGCGTCGTGTCCGAACGCTCGATGATCGTCATGAACCGCAGCGGGTCGATCAACATCGTCGACGACAAGGGTGTCGTCCGCGAGCGGTACGCGGTGGTCTACGGCGCGCGCCTGAAGGTCAAGGACAACGAGAAGGTCCAGAAGGGCCAGGTCCTCGTCGAGTGGGATCCGTACACGTTCTCGATCCTCACCGAGGGTAGCGGCCAGGTCCGCTTCAAGGACATCATCGACAAGGTGACGGTCCACGAGGAAGTGGACGAAATCACGGGGCTCTCGCGCCTCATCATTGTCGAGTCGCCGGACGAGAAGAAGCAGCCGGCGGTCGAGATTGTGGCGGCCGACGGCAAGGTGGTGCACAAGTACCATATGCCCTCGAACGCGCACTTGATGGTCGCCAACGGCGAGCAGGCGCAGGCCGGCGACGTGATCGCGAAGATCCCGCGTGAAACGACGAAGACGAAGGACATCACGGGCGGTCTGCCGCGTGTCGTCGAGCTGTTCGAAGCGCGCAAGCCGCGTGAGACGGCCGTCATTTCGGAAGTTGACGGCACCGTGCGTCACGGCGGCATCGTCAAGGGCATGCGCAAGATTCTGGTGGTGCCCGATGACGGCGCGGACGTCCGCGAATACTCACTGCCGCGCGGCGTGCACGTGAACGTCCAGGAAGGCGACCGCGTCCGCGCGGGCGAGCCGCTCATGGACGGGCCGCGCAACCCGCACGACATCCTCGCGGTCCTCGGCGAAAAGGAACTGCAGGGCTACCTGGTCAACGAGATCCAGGAGGTCTACCGGCTCCAGGGCGTCGGCATCAACGACAAGCACATCGAGGTCATCGTCCGGCAGATGATGCGGTGGGTGAAGGTCGAGGAAGTGGGCGACACCGAGTTCCTGATCGAGGAGCAGGTGGACAAGTTCCGCTTCCAGGAAGAGAACGAGCGCGTGCTCGCCCAGGGCTCGGGACCGGCGAAGGGCCGCCCGCTGCTCCTCGGCATCACGAAGGCGTCGCTCTCGACCGATTCGTTCATCTCCGCGGCGTCGTTCCAGGAAACGACACGCGTGCTGACCGAGGCGTCGATTTCCGGCAAGGTCGATCATCTGCGCGGCCTGAAGGAAAACGTCACGATGGGCCGCCTGATTCCGGCCGGCACGGGCTTCGACTTCTATCGCCGCCTCCAGATCGAGGCGGACGAGCCGCCGCCACCGCCGCCGCCGTCGCCTGAAGAGCTCGAGGCTCAGCGGGAGATGGACGACTTGACGGATGCGGACTACATGTTCAGGGACGATGGGGAATAGCCCTGACGCGCATCAGGAAGTGAAGTAAGTCACGGAATTGAAGAACGGAAGGGCGTGAGGCCGGCAACGGCTTCACGCCCTTCTTCGTTGCGGGCCGGCGCGCGCGCGCCTATTTCTTCGGCTGCAGTGACAGCGCCACGAGACGCGAGATCAGAATCGCCACATACATCTGGCCCGTGAGCGCTTCAGAAACGGCCAGCGATCGCGCGCCTGGTGAGACCGGCGTGATGTCCCCATAGCCGACGGTCGTGAGTGTCACGAAGCTGTAGTACGGCCACTGCATGGCGTCCGCGGTGCCCAGCCCACGGAAGGCCGCCGGGTCGTGCAGGGCCAGCCATTCGTATGCGTTGGCCCACGCGAGCCCCAGCAGCAGAAACGCCGCGATCGCCCCTTCGATCTGATGTCGCGTCACGGTGCCGGCGCGCAGGACCGACGTCACGACCACCACGGCCAGCAAGGCCAGCACGACTGCCGTACTGGCCGGCCGCCACTCGGCCAGGGCTCCGGCCGGGTCGAACCACGCCAGCCACCACACCACGACGACGCCGAGACACACGAGGGCCACGACGCGGCCAATCAGGCGGCGTGCGTGCTGCCACACCGACGCTGCGCCGGCGATCAGCACGCAGGAAAAGAAAGCTCCGGAAAGCGGATCGCGCGACCCGCGCGCCGGCGCGATCGCCGGCAGGATGAGATCGGAGAACACCAGCAGGACGAGCAGGACCGACAGGCTCCTGTCGGCCCGCCAGAATCGCGTAAACGGGGTCCCGGCCGCGGTCACGGCCTACCGGGCGACGCTGGCTCCGCGAATCAGACCCTTCGGTGTCACGGCCTGTCCCTCACCGGTGAGGTTGGTGAGCTGAATGGACTTGATGTTGGCGACGGGATACATCAACAACGCGCCATCCACCTCCACGAGCAGAAACGGGCTGTGCACGAGTTCTTCGATCAACAGCGTGCTCCCGAAGCTGTTCGCTTCCTGCGCGGGGAACGTGAACGTCGTTTTTGTCCCGTCCATAAACTGGACGATCATGGCGCGGTCGCGTGTCATCGGTGTCTCCCGTGTGAATACCGGGGCATCGTAGCACGCGCGTCTTTCGCTTACTTGCTCCCCGTGACAGTCAGTGTTTGCAGCGGTCCGCGGCCGTTCTGGGTTTTCTGGAATTGCGCGGAGACCGTACATGCCGGCTGCCAGCCGGCCGTGGTCAACGGCACGATCCGGAACGACTCGGCTTGATCAGGTGCGTGGTATTCGAGAAACGCGTCGGCGCCGCCGATGCGTGCCAGATAACCCCAACCGCCCAGGTTCCCGCACAGCGGGTTCGCGGCCTCGCCAGGCGCCTTTTCGGGCGGATCGGGCACGCGTACCGCCTCACGGCTGGTGGTCGCACGGAAGAAGTATCGCGTCTCGCAGGGCGCGGTGGCGCGCGTGGCCACCACCATCCGCGTGGCGCTGCCCGGCAGCGCCAGAACGTCGAAGTGTTCCCAGTTCCGGAGATCTCTGACCACCGCGCCCTCGCCATATCGCCCGCGAAACCGCTTCTCGAATTGCACGCGCTCGTCGGCGGCCAGGTCGCGGTCGAGCGTCATTTCCGGGACGGTCGCGACTTCGATCAAGGGCGTCGCACCCGTGGTGGCGAGCGACCAGATGGTCCGTTCGCCGGTGGAGACCTCTTGGCTCGCGCGCACGGCTGCCGCCAGGCTGTCACAGAGCGCCGTCGCTCGCGGCGTCTGTGCGCCGATGACGCCGATCGCCGCGCTCGCGGTCACGCCAAGCGTGACGGCCGTCAGGAGGATTCGTTCGCGCCGCCGTGTCGCCATGTCTTCGTTCATTCTGTTCCAGGACGGCCGGGTACGTCACAGCGCGGGAGTATGATGCCCGAGACTCACAAAGGAGCCAGGTCATGATGCGATTCACCCGGGCGATGATCGCCGCATTCATTCTCGCGATCGTGACGATGATGACGCTTGGCGCGCAGGCGAAACACTGGGGCTACGCGGACAGTGCCGAAGCCGTCGGGCCCGCGAAGTGGGGGACGCTGCCGGGGAACGAAGCGTGCGCAACCGGCAGGCAACAGACGCCCATCAACCTGGTGGCCGGCGTCGCGAAGCCACAGGACCTGCCGAATCTCGTGTTTGCGTACAAGCCCTCGAGCCTCTCGATGACCAACAACGGCCACACCGTCCAGATGACCTACGCGGCGGGCTCGACGCTCGGCCGTGCGGGCAGTGCCGCCACGTCCACGCTCGCGCAGTTCCACTTCCACGCGCCCAGCGAGCACACGGTGGACGGCGTGTCGTATCCGATGGAAATCCATCTGGTGCACGTCGACGCCGGCGGAAAGCCGGCGGCCGTCGTGGGTGTCTTCGTCAAGGCCGGCGCGGCCCACGCAGGGCTGGCGAAGGCGTTCCAGAACCTGCCCGCCAAGTCGGGTGGCACGAGCGCACCGGCCGGCGTGATGATCGACGCCGGCGCGCTGCTGCCCGCCGACAAGACGTTCTTTACCTACACGGGATCACTGACGACGCCGCCGTGCACTGAGGGGCTGACGTGGTACGTGCTCAAGGCGCCGATCGAGATGTCGCCGGCGCAGATGGCCGCGTTCACGACGCTCGATCACCTGGCGCATACGAACCGGCCGATCCAAAGCCTCGGCGGCCGCGTTCTGCTCATCGACTCGACGCCCGGGAAGTAGGACGCGTCTCCGCTACTTCGGCGTTATCCTGGTGATCTTGTTGCCCTGGATGCCGAGGCCGGCCATCAGGCCCTTCTGACCGAAGACGAACGCATAGATATCGTCCTTGAGCGTCGTCGTGGTTGTCGTCTTGGCCATGCCTTCGTCGACCATCACGACGCTCGGGCCGATGCCCACCTCGAAGCCGTCGGCCTTGTTGAGTTGCGCCAATGCATTGGCGTTCATGAAGAACATCGCGTAGCCGTACTGCTGGCCGCCGGCCTGGAGTCCGAACGACGCGCCCGTCGTCTTGTAGTACGCGGTGGCTTTGCCGCCCTTGAGCAGCGCGCCTTCGCCGTACTGTCCGCCGATGCCGAGCCCCGCCTTCTTGACGCTGGGAAACACCAGCACCGCGAACGCTTTCGGCCCGAGCGCCTTGGCGAGCGGCACGGTCGACGTGAGTTCGGCCAGCGAGGCCAGCGCGTCCTTGGTGAGTTCCGCCGCAGCCGTCTTGCCTTTGTCCTGCGCGTGGGACGGTACGGTGATGAACACAACCGCAGCGACGAACGCGATCGCGAACGCAGCGAGTGACTTCATGGGATCCTCCTGGTGATGCGCACGATCGCGGACGGCATCCGCACCGTGATATCACTCGCGCGTCAACACCACAAGCCGCGTGCGATCACAGCGGACCGTGACCAGATGCATGGGTACTCCGCATTCCGCTAGGATCGTCGGGCTGTCATGACCGCCCGACGACGCTCACGAGAGGCCTCGCGTTCGCCGACATCGTCGCGGCGCCCGACCGCCGGGGCGCCGCGCATCTGGCTGTGGGCATCGCTGCTGGTGGCGGTCGCCCTCTGGTCGTACTCCACGAGTTTTCGCGGCGCCTTCGTGGGCGACGACCTGGCCTCGATCGTCGAGAACCCGCACCTGCGATCGCTCTGGCCACCGAGTGTCCCGCTGACGTCGCCGAAGGAAACGACGCTGGCCGGCCGTCCGGTCGTCAGCTTGTCCTTCGCGCTCAATTACGCGCTCACGCCCGCGGAGACGAGGGAGGCGATGACCGCCGATCCCGCGGGCCGGCCAGGCGATCCGTTCTACGAGAACGTCTGGGGCTACCACGCCGTCAATCTGGTCGTGCACACCCTTGCCGGCCTGGTGCTGTTTGGCGTCGTACGTCGCACGTTGCTGACCGCTCGGCTCCGCGATCGGTTCGGCACCGCCGCGACGCCACTGGCCGCTGCCGTCGCGGCGATCTGGCTCGCCCATCCGCTGCAGACGTCGTCCGTGACGTTCATCGCCCAGCGCGCCGAATCGCTGATGGGCCTGTTTTATCTGACGACGGTGTACAGCACGATTCGCGCGGCCGAAACGGATTTCCAGAGTCGCGCGTGGACGGCCGCCGCCATCGGGGCCTGCGCACTGGGCATGGCGTCGAAGGAAGTGATGGCGACCGCGCCGGTCGCCGCGGCCATGTGGATCTGGATGTTTCGTCCGGACATCCGTCTTCTGGGCAAACCTCTGCGCCTGTTGATCGGACTCGCGGCCAGCTGGGTCGTGATGCCCATCGTCGCGACCGGCGCCCGGACGAGCTTCATCGGTCTCGACACGCACGGCTGGACGTGGTGGCCGTATCTGCAGGCCCAGGCGGCGGTCATTGCACGGTACCTGCAGCTGTCCCTCTGGCCAGTGGGTCTCGTGTTCAATTACGTATGGTTTCCTGTCGAGTCCTGGCGCGACGTCGCGCCGCAATTTCTGTTGGTTGGCGCGCTCGGCCTCGCCACCGTCGTCGCCGTCGTCCGGCGTTCGCCGCTCGGCTGGGTGGGCGCCTGGTTTTTTCTGATCCTTGCCCCGACGTCGAGCTTCCTGCCGATTTCGACGGAGGTGGCGGCCGAATTCAGAATGTATCTGCCGCTCGCGTCTGTCGTGGCCGTGATCGTGCTCGGCGGCTATGCAGGATTCCACTGGATGGCGACCCGCCGCCCGATGGCGCCGGCGCAGCTCCGGCGATGGAAGGCGGCCGCCGGAATTCTGGTGGGCGTCATCGTGATCGCGCTGGGTGAGACGACGCGGGCGCGCAATCGTGCGTACGACAGCATCTACACCATCACCGCCGACGTGCTGGCCAAGCAGCCGGAGCATGCCGAGGCGCGCATGACCCACGGCATGCACCTGATCGCGATGGGACAATTCGCGGAGGCCGAGCAACAGCTCCGGACGGCGCTGACGCAGCGGCTCCCGCCAGACGTCAACGAGACACAGTCCCACGCCGCGATGCACATGGCGCTCGGCGTGGCCCTGAAGTCCCAGGGCAAGGTGGCGGAAGGGGTCGACGAACTCGAGCAGGCCGTTGCCCTGAGTCCCGATCTGAGCATGGCGTCCGGGCTGCTCGTCGACACGCTCCTGGAGCAGCGGAAGGCGGGGGAGGCTGTCGCCGTCGCGGAGCGCGCGTTGGTGACCCGTCCCGATGATCCGCAACTGCTGTCGAAAGTCGCCTGGATCCTGGCCACGTCGTCGAATGACGCCGTGCGCAGCGGCGCCCGCGCTCTGGCGTATGCGGAGAGAGCCGCGCGCGCGACGAAGGGCCAGGACGTGGTCGCCATCGACGTCCTGGCGGCGGCCTATGCCGAGAGCGGCCAGTTTGACCGCGCCATGGCCACCGCGCGGGAAGGGATTCGGCTCGCGACGCAGGCGCGCAGCAACGTCCTGCCGGTGCTGCAATCACACCTGGCGTTGTTCGAGGCCCGGCGGCCCGTGCGTACGGCCGAATGGTGACGAGTATCATCAGCAGTCAGAGGGTGCGCGCGCGGATGCGAAGACTGGCAGCGTTCATCGTGATTCCGGCCATCGCCATCGCGTGCGGGTCCAAGCCCGCGCCAGGCGACACGGCTCCGGCGGCGGGCGAGGCCGCACCCGTCGCGGTGACGTTTACCAGGGACGTCGCACCGATTCTTCACGCCAACTGCGTCACGTGCCACCGGCCGGGACAGATCGCGCCGTTCTCGTTGATCTCCTACGACGACGCGAAACGGCGCGCCGGGGCCATCGCCGATGCCACGGGCGCGCACGAGATGCCGCCGTGGTTGGCCGCGCCGGGCGAGTTCGCCTTCGTCGGTGAGCGCCGTCTTCGGGCCGACCAGATTGCCGTGCTCCGCCAATGGGCCACCCTCGGTGCGCCAGAGGGGGACCCGAAGGCGCTGCCGCCCCTCCCGACATTTCCGGAGGGCTGGCAGATGGGACAGCCGGACCTGGTCGTGACGATGCCTCAGCCCTTCGTGCTGCCGGCGGGCGACACGGACCGCTATCGGCAGGTCGTCTATCCGATCTCGCTGCCAGCCGGGCGTTTCGTCCGCGCCGTGGAATTCCGGCCCGGCGCCGCGCCTGTGCACCACGCCATCGTCCGCGTCGATCCCTCGCGGTCGTCACGACGCCGCGACGCCGAGGACAAGGAACCCGGCTTCGAAAGCGGCATGGCGCCCGATGCGAAGAACCCTGAAGGACACTTTGTCGGCTGGTCGCCAGGCCGCGGTCCCATCGTCGCGCCGGCCGGCATGCCGTGGCGCCTCGAACGCGGCGTCGATCTCGTGGTCGAGCTGCACCTGATTCCCGGCAAGGCGCCCGTGCCCGTCCAGCCGACCATCGGGCTGTTTTTCACGGACACGCCGCCGGCGGAAACACCCGTCGAGTTGACGATCGGCGTGCGCACAATCGACATTCCCGCGGGCGATGCGTCGTATCGCGTGTCGTCCTCCTACACCGTGCCCGTCGACGTCACGCTGCTCAGTCTGTACCCCCACGCGCATTATCTCGGCAAGGCGATGCAGATCACGGCGACATTGCCGGACGGGACGACGAAGCACGTCTTGAATATTCCGCGGTGGGATTTTCACTGGCAGACCGAGTACCGCCTCCAGCAGCCGCTTCCACTGCCGCACGGAACGTCGGTGACGATGGAGTACACGTACGACAACTCGGCGGCCAACGAGGACAACCCGTCGAGCCCGCCCACGCGCGTGCTGTATGGACTGCACTCGAGCGACGAGATGGCGACGCTCTCGCTGCAGGTATTGACGCGATCGCCGGCGGACTCACGCCGGCTCACCGCCAGCGTCTTCGCCAGGGCGGCGCAGGAGAGCGTGGAAGGCGCGGAGATGAATGTGAAGCGGGAGCCGCGCAATCCGCAGTTCCAGTGGGACCTCGGCCGGAGCCTGGTCGAGGCCGGCCGACTGGCCGACGCCCTGGCGCCGTTGCAGGCGGCGGTGCAGGCGTTGCCGGCCCACGCGCGCGCGCACGACTTTCTGGGCCGGGTGCTGTTTGCGGCCCGCCGGCCGGACGAGGCACTCGCGCACTTCCAGCGGGCGGCGGCGCTCGACCCCGGCGATGAGATGCTGCACTTCGATCTCGGCAAGGTGCTGACGGAACTGGGGCGCGTGCCGGACGCCGTCAAGGCGTTCCAGCGCGCGCTGACGGTCAATCCGGACTATGGCCCGGCCTATGCCGGCCTGGGCGTGGCGTCCCTGCAGCTCGGACGTCCGCCGGAGGCCATCGCCGCGTTTCAACGCGCGGTGTTGCTCGCTCCTGATTCAGCGGAAGCGGAGAATGGGCTGGCCGTAGCCCTGGCGCAGGCGGGTCGCACGCAGGACGCGCTCGAACACGTGAAACGCGCGCTCGCCCTGGATCCCGATTTCGGTCCGGCCCGCGACAATCTCGCACGTCTCATTCGCGGGAAGTAAGGAACGCGGTCGCAGTCCTCCATGGCCAGATCGCGCGTCACGGGTAAATCCGGAAACCGTCAGCGTCGCACGCCGCAGTCGCCGCGTCTGGCGGAGCGGCGCTTCCTGCGGATCGCCCTTGTGGTTGCGTTCGTCGCCGTAACGGCGTGGGCCTACTCGACGAGCCTGCGCGGCGTGTTCCTCGAGGGCGACGATCAGGACTCGATCGTCCGGAATCCTCACGTGCGTGCGTTGTGGCCGCCAGAGGTTCCGCTGTCCGCGCCCTCGGATACCACGCTGGCCGGGCGTCCCGTCGCGAGCCTCACGTTCGCCCTCAATTACGCGGCCGCGCCCACTCGCGTGCGCGATGCGTGGACGCTGGAGAGCGAGACGCACCCGCCTGCTGCGTTCTACGAGAACGTGTGGGGGTACCACGCCGTCAACCTGGCGATTCATCTGCTGGCCGGTCTCGTGTTGTTTGGCGTCGTGCGGCGATCGCTCCAGGCACCGGCGTTGCGCGATCGTGCCGGCGAAGCCGCCACGTGGCTGGCCGCCGCCGTTGCCGGCCTCTGGCTCGTCCACCCGCTGCAGACCGAGTCGGTCACCTATCTGGTGCAGCGCGTCGAGTCGTTGATGGGCCTGTTCTACCTGCTGACGATCTACTGCAGCCTGCGCGCGGCTGAGCGTGATTTCACGGACCATCGCTGGACCGCCGCCGCGGTGCTCTCGTGCCTGCTGGGGCTGGGCGCGAAGGAGGCCGCGGCGACGGCGCCGCTCATGGCCCTCGCGTGGGTGTGGGTGCTGTGGCCGCAGACGAAGTTGAGAACCGCGCTGCCGCTGCTCGGTGGCCTTGCGGCGACGTGGCTGGTCCTGGCCTGGCAGATCGCGGCGGCGCCGCGAAGCGGATCGGTGGGCTTCTACGTGGATGGCTGGACGCCCTGGCTGTACCTGCAGACGCAGGCCGGCGTCCTCCTCCATTACCTGCGCCTGGCGTTCTGGCCGCATCCGCTCGTCCTCGAGTACGCCTGGCAGCCGCCGGCCTCATTGCTGTCCGCCCTTCCGGCGATGCTCGCGCTGGCGCTGCTCGTATCAGTGACGATGATCGGGGTGATTCGCCGGCGTCCGCTCGCGCTCGCGGGTCTCTGGTTCTTCCTGATCCTGGCGCCCACGTCGAGCCTGCTGCCGATCGCGACGGAGGTCGCCGCCGAACACCGGATGTACCTGCCGCTCGCCGGCGTGATTGCGCTGGTGGTCGCGGCCGGCGTCATGGCGGCCCGGCGCCTTCGCCCCGCCGAATCGGTGGCGCCCGTGATGATCGTCGCCACGGCCGTCGTGATGCTCGCGCTTGCCGCCACGACGCACGCGCGCAACCGCGACTACTGGAGCGTCGAGGCGATGGTCGAGAGCATCGTCGCCGGTCGGCCGGAGAACGCCCACGCGCAACTCGCTCATGCCGTGCATGCGATACGCGAAGGCCGATTTGCGCCGGCCGAGGCGGGTCTACGCCGGGCGCTCGAACTGCCGCTGCCGTACGGGCAGGACGACCGGCAGCTCAGGGCGCAAATGCACATGTACCTCGGGTCGTCACTGTCGGCGCAGCGCAAGATCGCGGAGGGCACGCCGCATCTCGAGCGCGCGCTGGCGCTCGATCCCGATCTGAATGAGACCTACGGGCTGCTTGGCGAGAACTACCTCGGGCAGGGGCGCGCCGACGAGGCGGTGCGATCGTTCGAGCGGGCGATCGAGAAACTGCCGGACGTACCGCCGCTCCTGACGCGTGTGGCCTGGGTGCTCGCGACGTCGTCTCGCGCCGAGGTCCGGAACGGCACGAAGGCCGTGGGCTATGCCGAACGCGCGACTAGCCTCACGCGCGGACGCGATGCGAATGCCCTCGCCACGCTTGCGGCGGCGTACGCGGAGACGGGGCAGTTCGATCGGGCGGTGGCGACGATCAACCAGGCGATGGCCGTCGCGGCCTCACCAGGCCAGGCCGCCAACCTGCCGGAGCTGCGCGGGTTCCTCGCCAGCTTCTCCGCCCATCGCCCCATCCGAACGCCCGCCTGGTAAGGCGGTCACGTCGCCGTTACTCGTTTCTTACCGCCCGCGCCGCGCCTTCGCAAGATTGTCGCGGGCGACGGGGAAGTCGGGTCGCAGGGCCAGCGCGGCTTCGAACTCTTTCGCGGCGTGATCGAGACGGCCGAGCCGCGCGAGCGCCACGCCGAATTCGTTGTGCGCATCGGCCGCGCGGGCGGGCTCGATCGTCTGGATGGCCCGCGCAAAATGCGGCAGCGCCTCTTCCGGACGGTTCAGCGACATGAGCACCGTCGCCAGGCTCATCTGCACCAGCCCGGATTCCGGCATCAGGCGCGCGGCCTCCTGAAGAGCCCCGAGCGCCTCTTCGCGCCGGCCGGCGCGCATCAGCGCCACTGCGATGTTGTAGTGCGTCTGTCCCGAGTCCGGCTTGAGCCGCAGGACGGCCGCGTAGGCCGCGAGTGCGCCGTCGGCGTCGCCCTTCGCCTGCAGCGTGTCCGCAAGGTTCTGGAGGATGTCCGGCGAGTCCGGTGACAGGCGCGCGGCCTCGCGCATTCTGCCGACCGCTTCGTCGACGCGCCCCAGACCCACCAGCACGATGGCGAGATTGTGGAGCACCTTGGGCTGGTTCGGAAAAATCCGGAGGCTCGTCTCGTACGCCTGGGCTGCCTCTTCCGTCTGGCCGAGCGCGGCCAGTTCAATGGCGATGTTCACCCATCCGGCCGCCATCTTCGGGTTGAGCCGCACGGTCTCCCGATGCTCCCGCAGCGCAGCGTCGGTGCGGCCCATCTTGTGCCACGCCAGGCCGAGATTGTTGTGGGCCGCCGCGTCCTGCGGATCGATGCGGACGGCAGCCTGGGCGAGTCGCTCGGCTTCCGCGAGGGACTCCGGACCGCGATCCAGCAGGTCGCCGGCGAGGTTGTTCGTGGCGAGCAACGACGACGGGTTGCGGGCCATCGTCGTGCGATACAGGACGTCGCTATTGGCGTACTGGCGGCTCTCGAGATACGTCAGCACGAAGAGGGGAGCCGCGACGATCACCGCGATCGCCGCCTCCGGAAGGCCCGGCCGCCAGCGGCGCGCCGCCGCCACCAGGCCCGCCGCAACGGCCGCGATGAGGCCGAGGCTGGCCAGATACTGGAAGTGATCCGCGACGAACGAATACCGGAACGGGTACACGTTGACGAAGCCGAGCGCCGGGAACAGGGTGCACAGGAAAAACAGTGCAGCCGCGAGCGGCGCGCGCGTGCGTTCGCGGATGGCCCACAGCCCGGCGAGAACGGCCGCGAGCGCCAGCGGGAACAGGTACTGCCACCACACGCCCTGGCTGATCGACCACCGCGGGTAATTGAACATGAGCCCCACGGGCCAGACGATCGTGCCGGCGTAAAACCACGCGGCCCGGCCAGCCAGCAGTACGCGCTCGAGCATCGTCAGCTCGAACGAACCGCCCTGGGCGCCGACCCATGCGTATTCGAGCCACGCCGTGCCGACCCCCGCCGCCAGACCGGTCGCGAAGAAGGGCAGCAGCGGCAGGACATCGCGCCGCCATTCGATCCGGCCCCGGCGCCACCAGATCACGATGAGGAGCGCGCCGGGAAGCGTGGCGGTCACGGTCTTGCAGCCCAGCGCCAGGATGAACGCGCCCAGCGCGAGCGCATACGCGCGGCGGTCGCGCGTCTCGTCGAATCGGACGTAGGCGGTGGCGGCCAGCAGATAGCACACGCCGGAGAGCGTGTTCTTCAACTCGGACATCCACGCGACGGATTCGACGTGCACCGGATGCAGCGCGAAGATCGCGGCCGCGACGAAGGCGCCCCGAACGGACCATCGGCGGAGCAGCTGCGCCAGCAGCATCGCCGTGGACGCATGCAACAGGATGTTGACGAGGTGATACCCGAGCGTCGCGTGGCCCCACAGGCGGTTCATCAGCCAGAACGCGGAGTTGACGACCGGGTAGTACTGCTGGGTGACGGTGAAGTCCGTCCAGATCTGGCCGAGTCCGTGCCACGACGTCAGCGCCGGCGGCGTCAGGTGCGCGACGTCGTCCCACAACAGGCCGCCGTACCAGGCCGGTTGATAGGCGGCGAGCGTCACGACTGCCAGCCCGACGAAGAGGAACCAGAATCGATCCTGGGGGGCCGGCGGCGTGGCGATTGGTTTTCGTGGCGTTCGAGACGCGTGCTCGGAGCGACGGGAAGGCACGGGTGGAAGCTAGTTTAGGTCAAAGGTCAGCCATCGAGCGCGCGGCCAGCGCGCGAGCCTCGCGACGCGAGCCACAATCTGCCGCGGTCGGGCCATGTGGCGGATTGTGCGAGCGAGCGAGTCGGGGGTCTGGGGGCGAAGCTCCCGGATCAAAAAAGAAAACGGCCGGGCTTCCGAAGAAGCCCGGCCGTGGTCGAATCGGTCGAGCCGTGGGCCACGCCCACCGCTCGATGTGTGCTCTTACCAGCTGACGCGCCACACGAGCTGCGCCGTCCGGGCGCCGCTCTGCGTGGTCGTCATGCGGAACGCGTTGCCGCTGGTGCTCGGGTTGATCGTGGTCGGGAAGTTGAGCGCCTTGGTCGCATTGAAGACCTCAGCGCTGAACTCGAACCGCGCCCGGCCCGGCAGTTGGAACTGCTTGGCAAGACGGAAGTCCATTTCCCCGAACCAACGACCCAGGAAGTACAACTCCTGGGTGTTGCAATCGCCCGTGTAGACGAAGTTGCACGTCGTGCCATCCGCCTGCGGGCCACCGGCCGGCGCGAAGTACCGGTAGGTGCCGTCGGCCTGTGCCGTCGCGAGCGGACCATTCGGTTCCGTGCCCGGCACGTAGTAGTTGGCGCGCGTCGCGTCAACCGCGTACGCCAGCCGCGTGTTGGTGTAGATGTCTTCCGGCATGTTGAACACCGTGACGACACCGGTATTCGGGTCCGTCACGTAGCGGATGACACTCAGGGCGTCCTGGGCTTCCTGCACCGACATGCCCACGAGCACGGCATCCCGGAGGTGGAAGGACTGGCGCTGGAAGCGCGCGGTGCCGGAGAACTGCCAGCCGCCCGCGATGCCGTCCAACCAGGCGTTCATGTTCGCCCCGTACTTCTTGCCTCGACCCACCGGGATGTCGTACGTCCAGAGGGCCTGGATGGCGTGCGGCACGCCGTCCCCTTCGAGGTTGAGCAGCGGCAGGTGGAAGTCCAGGCGCGAGCCCGTGATGTTCCGCTGCCACGTGTATCCGAGCTGAGCCGCGAGACCGGCCGCCAGACGACGACGCACCTGGAGCGTGACCAGGTGGTTCATCGGGCGGTTGGCGCTGTTGGTTGTCGCGTTGATGTTGTTCAGCTGCGGATTGAGCTGCCAGAAGTTCGTCGGGAAGCCCGACGCGAGCGCGTTGTTCCACAGGCGCGTCGATGCGCCGTGGGCCGTGTCAATCGACGCGGCCGCGAACGTCGTCAGATACAGGTTCGACGCGAACCCGGTCGGGTTCGGTGCGAATGGATTCAGCGCGCCGGTGAAGGTCGTGCTGCTCCAGACGTTGCCGACGTACTTCGACGGGTCGGAGGCCGCCGCGCACGTCCCGCCGGGGTTGTACGCGCATCCACCGTTGAGGTGGGCCAGCGTGATCGGCAGCGGCACGGTGCCGGTGCCAGGTCCCATGTAGGCCATCGTGGAGCCGCGGCCGGCCAACACGTTGGCGCGCATGTTCGCCTGCGCCTTCTCGAACTCGCCATCCGGCAGGCCCACACCGTTGCGGCCCGTCAGCCACGCCGTCTCATAGACGTTCGTCGCGTTCCAGTTCTCCGTCGTCCAGGCCTTGTAGACCCGGTTGCCCTGGTAGCGGAGTTCGACGACCGTGTCCTTCGTGATCGAGCGCTGGAAGCTCACGTTCCAGGAGTCGGTCCACGGGACTTCGATGTCGGGGTTGAAGAAGAACGCGCCGTCACCGAACGCCGCGTTAATCGGGAACGCCGGGGTCTGCCTCATGCCCGACGGCGGGCCGAGACGGTCCTTCTGGCTCAGGAGGATCGGCCACGACTCACCCGGAAGCACGATGGGGAACGCGCCGGTCACCGTGCTGCGGGTCGCCGGGGTCGTCTGTCCCGGGTTGCCGTTGAAGACGGTCAGGAAGTTATTGAACCGCGTGCGCACGAAGCTGCGGGTATAACCGCCGTTGATCGTCGCCAGTTCCGGATCGCCCAGGAGCTTCCGGAGGAAGCCGCCCTGAACGTTCGGCCGCCAGGCCATGCCCAGCACCGGACCCACGTTGTTGAAGTCCGTGCTGTAGCCCTTGGTGTCGGCGTTGTAGGCCACGTACACCGGCTGTGTCAGGCCCGGGTTGTTGAAGCTGCCCGGCTGGAACATGTTGCAGAACCGGTCCGTCGCGCCATCCGCGGTCGGCCCCTGGCCGAAGCCCGACGGCCCGCAGGCATCCGAGTTGCTGATGGTCGTGAAGACGCCGTTTGACGACGTCATCGGCAGGGTGAACTGGTACCGCGCACCGAGGGTGAAGGTGACCGTCGGCTTCCAGCGCCACGTGTCCTGCGCGTAGAAGGAGTAGTCATCCTGCTCAACCTTGCGGAAGAGCGGCCCGTTGTACACGTACTCGTTGCCCGCGTTGTTCAGGCGTCCGGTTGCGCTGATCGACGAGACCCGTCCCGTCAACAGCGAATAGAGCGCCGCGGCCGAGTTCAACTCAGCCTGGGTCGCGCCCTGGAAGTTCGCCGTGGTGAAGATCGCCGCGGCCGGATCGAAGTTCGTCTGGAACCCGAGCGTCATGAACGGCACGACGTTGCGGGCATCGGACGAGTCGGTCACGCGGGTGTAGTCCGCCCCGAACTGGAAGCTATGCGATCCCTTCAGCCAGTTGAACTGATCCGAGATCGTGTAGTTCGGCGTCTTCGTGATTTCCGGCGCGTTGCCGAAGCCGGTCGGCCACGCGGCCGTCAGGCCGAAGCCCAGAGTGATCGCGAAGTTGTCCTGATTGGCGTACTGTTCCGGCGTGATGTTGCCGAAGAAGTTGATCGGCGAATACTGCCAGCCGCCGCGCACTTCGTTGACAATGGACGTCGAGACCGTCGACCGCAGCGAAATCGAGGCGGTCGTGCGGAAGGACCGCTGGTCGCCAAACACCGTCATGTTCGGGAACACCGGTTCGGCGGTGTTCAGGGTGTCAGGCGTCGTGATGAAGTCCTGGTAGTAGTAGGACCCCTGCAGACGGTTCTTCGAGTTCAGGTTCACCGTGATGTTCGTCGTCGGGGTGTGACGCAAGCTGTCACTGAACACCAGGTGGTCGTAGTTCGCCGTGTTCGGCGACGTGACGAGTTCCGTCACCGTGCCGTCCGGGTCGGTCGTGGCGCCCGTACGGATGGCCGCCAGCAGGCTGCCGATCGTCGGGTCCACGGTGCCGTTGACGCCGGGGATGCCCGACGCATTGGCGATGGCCAGCACGTTGCGCGTTACCTGCGCACCCTGCGGACCGTAGGTGAAGTTGCCCAGAAGGGCGGACTCACGGATGATCGTCCGGCCCGTGCGCAGCACCTGCGTCGGGTTGTAGACCTCTTCGTGGTTGAAGAAGAAGAAGGCCTTGCCGCGGCCGTCGAAGCCCGGCAGGATGATCGGACCACCGACGCGGCCGCCGTAGGTCTGGTTCGTCGCCTGCGGAATCGGCAGGCCGGCCAGACGGCCGAAGTAGGTGTTGCTGTTGAACTTCGCGTGCTGCATGTAGTCATACAGACTGGTTTCGAACTTGTTCGTGCCCGAGCGGGTCACAAACCGCACCTGAACGGCGCCCTGACCGGACGCGTCCGCGCCAGCCGCGGCCGTCGTCAGCGTGACTTCCTCGACCGCATCCAATCGCGGCGTGATGAGCGTGAAGAACCCCTGGTTGTTGTTCAGGGCGCCCGTCGAGATGCCGTCAATCGTGATGTTGAACTGGGAGTTGTCCAGTCCGGCGATCGTGGTGTTGTTGCGCGCGCCACCTGCACCGCCGACCGTCGTCACGCCCGGCAGGAAGATGAGGAACGTCAGCGCGTTGCGGTCGTTTCTCGGCAGCGTCTGGATGAAGTCCGCGTTCACCGTCTGGCTGACCGTGGGTGTGTCGGCGCGAATCAGGTCGCTCGACCCGATGACCGTGACCGTGTCCGTCATCTTGCCGACTTCCAGCGTCGTGTTGACCGTCGCGGGCACACCGCCGCTGACGCTGATGTCCGTCTCCACCTTCTTGTAGTTCTGCATCGAGATGGTGACTTTGTACTTACCGGCCGACACACCCGCGAAGGTGTACGTCCCGGATTCGTTCGTCACCGTCGGCGTGAACTTCTCGCCGGTGGCCGTATTCACGAGCTCGACGGTCGCGCCCGGGACGAGACCATCCTTGTCTTTCACCACGCCCGTGATCGTCGTGGTACTCGAGCCGCTCTGTGCGAACGCCGGTGCTGCCGCAAAGGCAAACACCAGCGACAGGACGGCTATCCATCCTAGTCGTCTTGACATTTACTTTCCTCCCCTCCGGACTCGAGGGTCTACACCACCCGTAAAGTCCGGTTCCCGGAATTCTAGCCCAGTACGCCAGCCGGTAGGAAACTCAATGACTTAGGGGGGAAACGGACTGCCCAAACTGTTGATTTTGGGCAACGTTTAGGGGGGACGACCTGAACGGCCGTCCCCCCTCGAAAACAGGCCCTATCGGGCCTTGTGGAGGGTCCGAATGACGCGCGCACCCGGCTTGCCGGGCTCTCCGACGATGGCCCGGATGACGTAGTCGCCTGGCGCCAGGCTCGCCAGGGGAATCTTGGCGGTCACCGCATACTTGCCATCTTCGCCGGTCGAGGCGAACGTGCCCGGAACGGTCGACATGGCCGCGCCATTGGTCGTGGTCGACACTTCAAAAAACGCCGCAACCCTGGTCCCTTCGGTCGCCCCGTACAGCTCGAGAAACGCGATGGCCTCGGGTTCGGTCGTGAACTGCATCCGCGTCGTGAACGGTTTGCCTGCCGGCTGCAGACCGAGCAGCAGGCCGCTGATCTGGAGCGCGCCCGCCGTGCGCAGTTCAGCCACCACCTGATCGTCGATCAGCCCCTGCCGGCCGTTGGAGTCGATGGCCGCGATCCGGAAACGATACTTGCCGGGCTTCACCGTCAGGCCTAACGTGGTCGGCCATCCCGTCAGCTTGTCAGCCTCGCCCTGCCAGACGGCCTTCGCCAGATTGTCTTCGTCGATCAGCGCGGCGTACGCCGTCATGATCTTGGTGGACGGATCGGTCGGCTCGAACGCGGCGACCACATTCACGGAACCGTCCGCGTTGCGGAACGACGCGGCCGTGGCGCGCAGCGACAGGTCGCGGTACTGCTTGCCGGTCCGCACCATATCCATCGCCGTGGTCACGGTCGTCGGCGTCACGGTGTTCGCGGTCGGAGCCGGGCGCCCGACCACGAGGAACGGACGGTCGCGCACTTCCACGTCGCGGCGTGACGTCTTCACACTCGACTGATGCGGCTTGCCGACGAGTTCATCCGGCTCGGTGTCGAACGTCGCGACGTAATAGCCCGACGTTTCGCGCGCCATGCGGGTGAGCCCGGGCTCCGAATTGGTGATCAGGTGGAACAGCTCCGCGTTCGTCTGACCCTGCAGGGCACCGATTCCGTTCGAGGTGCCACCCTGCGTGTAGTCCGGATCGATCACGTAGAACTGCGCGCGCACCGCCGCGACGGCCTGGCCGATGCGCACGAAGTCGTCGGCCTTGATGGCGCAGGCGCCCGCCTGGGACGAGAGGCTGCCGCCCGTGCCGGGTCGCGGTGCCATCTCGGCCGTGCTCACGCCTGCCAGGGAGGACGACAGCAGCGCGACCGTCACGGGCTGCGTACTCGCTCGCGTCAGCATGTCGAGCGTCGATTCAATCGTGGACAACGTCGTGACCGTGCGGCACGCAATGTCCTGCATCGGCGAAATTGGTGAGATGGCGGCGATTTCTTTTCGCAGGCGCTCGCGGTCCGTCGTGAGCCCCACTTTGATGCCGCCGTGCGGCACCGTCACCAGCGCCACCTGATCGGTTGCCGGCAGATCACGGATGAAGTTGCTCAGCGCGGTCCTGATCTTCTGTTCCTGACCGATCGGCATCGTTTCGTCATCGACGATCAGGATGAACGATCGCGGCAACTCGGCCGCCGTGGCCAGGTTCGTCGCGAACGCCGCGTCCACGGTGGGTGGGGTTCCCGCCGGGTTGTTCCCAATCGGGGCCGAGAGCCGGATGAACGTCAGAGAGCGAATTGGCCGAACCTTGCCGTCCACCTTCAGCGTGAGCTCCTCGGTCTTCAGGTCGGTGACAGGCTGGCCGTCCTTGGCGACGACCATGAAGTCGACCGACGCGGTCTGCGGAGCCCGCACATCCTGGGGCCGCTGTTGCCCGGTGACGCCGGCGCCCGTGCCCATGACGAATACGGTGGCGCCTGCCACCAGCAGCGTCCGGCGGGTGAACCGGGTCTTCGAATTTCGTACCGATGCGATTCTCGTGGTCATGCGTGTCCTCATGGTCACCGACAGCGTTGGCAGGCTCCGGTCGACATCCGATCTTATCAAGACCGGTGGCCGGCCCCCGGGGAAGCTTGTGAAAAAACCGTTAAACTTGGCGCCTTGAGCGCCTCGAAGACACGCCGCCCGGTGCCCGCTGCCGCGGGCCGGGAAAAGACGCCGCCTCGACGCCAGATTCTCGTGATTTCCGCCGCGCTCGCCGTCCTGACGGCGGTCGTCTACGCCGCGGTTCGGACCCACGGGTTTCTCCACTTCGACGACAACACCTACGTCGTCGAAAACGGCGCCATCAGGGCCGGCCTGACCTGGCAGGGTGTGCGCTGGGCGCTGACCGCCCCCTATGCCGGCAACTGGCATCCGCTGACCTGGGTGTCGCACATGACCGACGTCCAGCTCTTTGCCATGGATGCGGGCTGGCACCACGTCACGAATCTGCTCCTTCACATCGCGAGCACCGTCCTGCTATTTCGCGTCCTGGCGCGAATGACGAATGCGATCGCGGCCAGTGCGTTCGTCGCCGCGCTGTTCGCCGTGCACCCGCTCCATGTCGAGTCAGTCGCGTGGATCGCCGAGCGCAAGGACGTGCTGAGCACGCTCTGGTGGGTGCTCGGGATCACGGCGTATGCGGCGTACGCCCGGCAACCGCGGGCGTGGCGGTACGCGACGCTCATGATGTGCTTCGCGTTCGCGCTGATGTCGAAGCCAATGGTCGTGACGTTTCCGTTCGTGCTGCTGCTGCTCGATATTTGGCCGCTGCGCCGATGGCAGGGTGCTGGCGGAACCCGCGGGGCCTGGGCGCTGGTCAAGGAAAAAGGCTGGCTGTTTCTGATGGCCGGCGGCGCGGCCGCCATCACGTTCATCGTGCAGCGTCAGGCGGGTGCCGTGCAGTCACTCGATCGACTGCCGCTGCTCAGGCGCCTCGCCGGTGTGCCGATCGCGTACGTCCACTATCTGTTCACCACCGTCTGGCCTGTTCATCTCGCGCCGCTGTATCCGTCGCCGTCATCCATTCCGTGGTGGGAAGGTCTCGGTGCGCTGGCGGTTCTCGTGGTGCTGTCGGTGCTGGCGATCAGGTCGTTCCGCACGCGGCCGTACGTGCTCGTCGGCTGGTGCTGGTTTCTCGGCACGCTGGCGCCGGTCAACGGACTCGTGCAGGTCGGCAGCGCGCTGTATTCCGATCGCCATACCTATGTCGCGGCCATCGGTCTGTTTGTCATCGCCGCCTGGCTGGCGCGCGACTGGGCGGCCGCGCGTCCGGCGCGGTCGCGACCGCTCGCCCTGGCTGGCGCGGTCATCGTGATCGTGTTGTCCGCCCTGTCGTACCGCCAGGTCCAGCACTGGAAAGACAACGTCACGCTGTGGGAACACACGGTCGCCGTCACCGGTGACAACTACCGCGGTCAGACGAACCTGGGCTTTGCGCTGGCGCAGGCTGGCCAGCGCGCGCGCGCGATGGACGCGTACCGTGAAGCGCTGCGGCTCGAACCGTCCTATCCCCTCGCGCACAACTACTACGGCCGTGTGCTGGCCGACATGGGCCAGCACGATCAAGCCGCGGCGGAGTACGAACAGGCCCTGCGGCTGCTGCCTCGATTCGCGGAAGCGTCGAACAATCTCGGCCTCACACGCGTCGAGCAGGGACAATTCGACCACGCACGCGAGGCGTTCGCGACCGCGCTCCGCCTGAATCCGTCATTCGTGCAGGCCCGCAACAATCTGGCGATCGTCTACGCGCGGCAGGGCGACTACGCGCACGCGATCGCCGAGTTCGAAGAGGTGGTCCGGCAAACGCCGGCCTCCGCTGAGTCGCAGATGAACCTGGCGTCCGCGCTCGCCGATGCGGGCCGGAAGCAGGACGCGCTGGCGCATTTCGAGACGGCGGCGCGTCTGGGCGGCGATCCGATCAAGGTGCACCAGACGTGGGGCGGCGTGTTGATGGATCTCGGGAACATGCCGGAGGCTGCCGCGCATTTCCGGACCGTGCTGGGGATTGAGCCGCAGTTCGCACCCGCGCTGCACGATCTCGGCCGGGCCCTGGCGCTATCGGGCCGGCTCGAAGAGGGGCTGCAGGCCCTGCAGGTGGCGGTGCAGATTCAACCAGACGACGCGGATTACCATCACGACTTCGGTGCGGCGCTGGCGCGCAGCGGCAGAATTCCCGAGGCGATCGCCGAGATGCGGCTGGCGCTGCGCATCAATCCCGCGCATGCCGAGGCGCAGGAAGCGCTGCGCCTGCTCACGCGAAAGTAGCGCGCTTATCCGCCCCCGCCGCCGCGTCCGCTGCGGCCGCGGCCGGCAGGCGGCGCCTCGAGTTCCGAAAGTGCCCGACGGGCTGCGGCGTGCGACGGGTCGAGACGGAGCGCGGTCCGGAATTCCTGGATTGCCTCGGCATCGTTCCCTTGCTGCGCGCACGCCAGCCCGAGCGAGAAATGGAATTCCGCCCGGCCCGGGGCCAGGCGCACGGCTTCGCGGAATTCGCGCGTCGCTTCCGGCAGTTGTCCCTGCGTGGCCAGTGCCGCACCCAGGTTGTTGCGGAACTCGGCGTCATCCGGCCGGCTGTGCACCGCCTCGCGGTACTCCGCGATGGCCTCGTCGATCTTTCCGTCCTTCATCAGGGCGCTGCCCAGGTTGTTGTGCGCAGCCGCATACGCGGGCATGAGCGCGATCGCTTGCCGATAGTGATCGATCGCCTCCGTTCGATTGCCCAGGGCCATCAGCGCCAGGGCCAGATTGTTGTGCGCCTGCGGCAGCGACGGTTCGATGGCCAATGCCGCGCGATACTCGGCGGCTGCGTCAGCCTGGCGCCCGTCGGCGGCCCACGTCGCGCCGAGATTCGCGTGCGCGCGGCTGTTGCCGGTTGTGACGGCCAGCGCGTGCTGCCAGAGCGCCGCGCTGTTCCGCCAGCTGTCCGCTTGCACCCGCGTGGCCACCGCGCAGGCGATGACGATCGCCACGGCCACGGCGCCCGACACGCGCCGTGGGACGCGCCAGCGGTCCGCCAACTCAGCCAATCCCCAGATGGCGGCAACAAGCAGGCCCAGCATCGGTAAGTACATGTAACGATCCGCTCGCGCCTGCGCGCCGAACCGCACGAATCCGATCACGGGCACGAGCGTCCCGAGAAACCACAACCAGCCGACCGCCAGATATGGCCGCTGCCGCCAGAAGCGCAGCACTGAAAACGTCAGGGCCGCCAGCACGACCGCTGACGCGATCGCCGGTGCCCAGCGCACGGTCGCCGGCAGCGGATAGAACGCCGCGAGACCGGCCGGCCATACCGTGTTCCACATGTAATTGATGTACGACTCGGCCACGTTGGCCAGTCGGGCGTCGAACGGCACGGTCTCGAGTGACGAAACCGATCCGCCCTTCTCCTGCACGATCAACGTGACGACGCTCGAGATGGCGACCAGCAGGACGAAGGGCAGTTTTTCGAGCACCGCGCGCGTCCAGGGGATCGTGCGTGCCGAGGCTGGCGACGAGGACGAGTTCCCGAACAGCGCCACGCGCCGCAGCGGCCATACATCCAGCAGCAGCAGCACGAACGGCAGCGTCACGAGCATCGGCTTTGCCATCAGCCCGAGCGCAAACCAGACGAGCGCGGCGGCGTATCGCCAGGGACTCCGGCGGTCGACGTAGCCTGTGTACGCCCAGAGCGTGAGCAGCCCGAAGAACATGCTCAGGACGTCTTTGCGTTCGGCCACCCACGCGACGCTTTCCACGTGCAGCGGATGCACACCGAAGAGCGCCGCGACCAGGGCGCTGCGGAACACCGATCCCGTCAGGCGCCGCAACACCAGCCAGACGAGCAGCGTGTTGATCAGGTGGAAGGCGAGGCTGACGAGATGGTGCGCGCCGGCATTCATGCCGAACGACTCGACGTCGGCCATGTGCGAGAGCCAGGTCAGTGGATGCCAGTTGGCCGCATACGACGACGAAAAGGCCCAGACGAGGCCGGCCCACGTCAGGCCGGCGCGGACCTGCGGATTGGCGGTGACGTAGAGCTGATCGTCGAAGTTGACGAAATCGAAGTGCCGCACCTCGGCGAACGCGGCGAACGTGACACCGATGAGCGCGAGTGCGATCCACCAGGGCGCGAATAACGGGTCGGGTCTCGCTGGCGCGGCTTTCGTGCCAGCGAGGCCCGACCCGTTATTCCGTTTCCGCGACACAGACCGGAGCATATGACAGTCGGCAACGCGCCCTCCAGCGCGCCGATCGTTCGGATCGCGAACGACGCGTCACCGCTGCGTTAACCCGGGTATGATGCGTCGCATACAGCCATGAGACAGCGGCGCGTTGTCTTCGCCCTCGTGCTCGGAATCGTGTTTCTGGGCATCAGCGGTACGTTCGGTCGCCAGCGGGGCGCGCCTCCGCCCGCACCCGGCGGCCCGCCTCCACCCGCGGCGCCGGCCACAGGCACGGGCTTGATCTTCGGACGTGTGCTCGATGCGGACGGCGACAAGCCGATGCAAGGCGCGAGCGTGTTTCTCATCCCGATGCAGCCCGGGCCGTCGACGGCGGCGGCCCCGCGGCCGCAGCAGGTCGTGACAGGCAGTGACGGCGTGTTCGTGTTTCGCAATCTGCCCAAGGGCGCGTTCGGCGTGCGAGCTTCGTTGACGGGATACATGTTCCAGACGGTGGCGAACGGGGCTCCCGTCACGATCACGCTCGACGCGGGCGAGAAGATCAATGACGTCACGCTGCGGCTGTGGCGATTCGCCGCGGTCTCAGGCCAGGTCGTGGACGAGCAGGGTGAGGGCGTCGAAGGCATCACGATCAGCGTCGTCCGCGGCGAAACGGTCGGCGGCCGGCGGACGCTCAGCGTCCAGCAATCAGGGACGACCGACGATCGGGGCGTGTACCGGATCACGGGCCTGACGCCCGGCGACTATTCGGCGTGCGCGTTGTTTTCGCGGCACATCGCGCCGGTCGCGGCGGGGCTTGCCCAGACCGACGGCAACATGGACATGCAAAGGACCCTGTCCGGTTCCGGCGCCTTGTCCCCGTCGGGATCCGGCTATCGCGTCGGCGAGTTCATGCTGATTTCGGCCTCCGGCCAGCGCAACGTCGATCCCGCGCCGGGCGAAGACGGCCGGCTGTCGGTGTTTGCCGACGCCTGCTATGGGGCGTCGCCCACGCTGCAGGGCGCGCAGTTGGTGCGCGTCGCGAGCGGCCAGGAACGATCGGCGCTCAATCTTGTCCTGCGCATCGTGCCGAGTGTTCGGATCGTGGGGACGCTGACGGGTCCGGCCAATCGCCTGTCCGGCATGGCCGTGCATCTCTATCCCGCGGCGCCGGGCGAGTCCTCGATCACCAACGCGATCGAAGCGGCGCAGACCGTGACGGATCCATCGGGTGGCTTCGGCTTCATTGGAGTGCCCGCCGGCTCGTACGTGCTTCGCGTGATCTACACGCAGTCGGCGCAGTCGGAAATGATCCTGCCGCAGGAATACATCGACGAGTTCCTCGCGCGCGGCCTCACGCTGCCGACGTCGTACCTGAACGGGCCGGGGAGCCAGACGCCAGCCGAGCCGACGTTGTGGGCGACGGCCGCGGTCAGCGTCGGTGATACGGACATCAGCGGCGTGTCGCTGGTGCTGCGCGAAGCGTTCCGCGTGAGCGGCCGACTCGTCTTCGAGGGCACGCAACCGCGCCCCGCGGCAGATCGGCTGGCCGTGGCGATGCTCGGTTTCCAGGCGCTGGACCCGATCGGTGCGAGCAGCTACGCGCAGGCACGCGGACGGTTCTCGAGTGAGGGCACGCTCAGCGCGCCGGGCGTTGTTCCGGGCCGCTACCTGCTGTCGCTGCAAGGTGGCTGGTCGGGCTGGAGCGTGAAATCGATCACCGCGAACGGCCGTGACGTCTCCGACGATCCGCTCGACGTGAGCAACGGCGACGTGACGGATCTCGTCGTGACGATGACCGATCGGCCGGCGGAGTTGTCTGGCACCGTGCGCACCGACCGCGGTGCGCCCGACACTCGCGCACGAGTATTCGTGTTCCCGGCCGAGCGCGCGCGGTGGACGCAGCCGAGCGCCAGCCGCCGCCTGTCGAGTGTGTCTGTATCGAAGGACGGTGCGTTCACCGTGTCCGGTCTCCCCGCCGGGGATTATTTCGTCGTCGCAGTCGGTAGCCAGGTGATCGTGAACTGGCAGGACGCCAAAAACCTTGACGCGCTGTCGCGAGTGGCCAGCCGTGCGACGGTGCGTGACGGAGAGCGCCGATCGGTGGATCTCGTCGCGAGTGTGATCCGATGAGGCGCGGGACCTCGAGCCTGTCGCTGGCGATCGGCGGCATCGCGATCGTGCTTGGCCTGGCGGTAGTGGCGGCGCAAGGCCCGCCGCCCCCGCCGCCACCTCCACCGCCCCCGCCGACGCCGATGCGCGATGCGGTCGTCACGCCGCAACTCGGCACCGCGCGGCTGACGGGCGTCATCGTGGCGAATGACGCCACCGGTCAACCGATCCGTCGCGCCATTCTGTTGCTGAATGGCGGCGGCCTGGTGTTCGCGCGCCAGAGCACGACCGACGATCAGGGCCGCTTCGTGATTCCGGCGCTGCCGCCGGGGCGCTACACCTTGCAGGTCTGGCGCAGCGGATTCGTGCGCGACTACTACGGCAACACGCGGCCGGGCGCCGGCGCCGGGACGGCGATCACCCTGACGGAAGGGCAGCGCGTGGACATCACGATGCGGATGACGCGCGCGGCGGCCATTACCGGCACCATCACGCCGTCAACGACGGCGCCGCCGTCGTCGATCATGGTTCAGGCGATGGAGTTCGGCCGGGTCGGTGGCGAGCGCATGCTCGTCGGGGCTCGCACCGGTGGTGTCAGTCCGGCGGGGGGGCCAGGCGGCGGGGTGGACGACCGCGGCGTCTACCGCATCTACGGCCTGGCGCCAGGCAACTACGTGATCACGACGCAGCAGTTCTCGTCGACGACGACGGAGATGCGGGTTATGACGCCGGCGGAAGTCGACTGGGCGGCGCAACAGTTTCGCGGCGCGGCGACCGGACCTCTGATCGTGCCGCCGCCCCCGGCGCGTCCCGTTGGCTACGCGCCTGTCTACTTTCCAGGCACGACCGATCCGCTCGCCGCCACCGTTATTACAGTGGCCGCCGGCGAGGAGCGGACCGGCGTGGATTTCAGTTTGCCGCTCGTGCCCGTCGCCAGGCTCGAAGGCACGGTTCTTGGCCCGGGCGGACAACCGCCGGCGAATGCTCAGGTGACGATCATGGCTTCGGGAGGGTCGGCCGCGATGAGGCCGACCGCCACGTCGGCGCGCTCCATACAAGACGGAAAATTCTCCGCGACGGGCCTGGCGCCCGGGCGCTACACCGTGATCGCCCGCGGCACGATGGCCGGCGGGGGAGCCCCAGTGGCGGGGCGTGGGGCCCCGCCCGGCCCGCCCTTGTGGGGCAGTGTCGATGTTGACGTTGACGGACGCGACCTGACGGATCTCGTCCTCACACTGCAACCGGGCGTGACCGTGTCTGGCCGCGTGGCGTTCGAAGGTACGTCGGCGCCGGGACCCGCGAGTGGCATTCGCGCGAGCGCGGTGTTGATGCCCACGCAGGCGTTGGGCGGCCTCGCACCGCAACCGTCGGCGCTTCTGTCCGCTGACAACGCGTTCGTCGTGCCCGGCGTCGCCCCTGGCACCTATCGGTTCGGCGCCTACGCGTATGGCCCGACTGGTCCGTCCTCATGGATTCCGAAATCCGCGATCCTGGACGGCCGCGAACTGCTCGACGAGCCGCTGGAGATTCGCGCAGGCCAATCCGTCGGTGGGATTGTCGTGACGATGACCGATCGGCCGGCGAGGGTGTATGGCTCGCTGGTGGATGGTGCGGGGAAACCGGCCCCCGAGTATTTCATCCTGGTGTTTCCGACCGACCGGAAATTCTGGACACCGGGATCGCGGCGGGTTCTGCAGGCCCGACCCGACAACATGGGCGCGTACGTCCTGTCGCCGCTGCCGGCGGGGGAGTATTACCTGTGCGCCGTGACGGATCTCGATACGGCCGAGATGTACGATCCGTCGTTACTCGAGCCGCTGATCGGCGCGTCAACGAAGGTGGTCGTCGCCGACGGCGAGCAGAAGACCCACCACATGAAGCTCGTCGGGCGGCGCCCGTAGCCGATTTGCCGGACCTGAAGGTCCGGCCTCCTACCGTTCGCGGGATTTGAACGCTTTGCGCAATGTGTCGCCGAGCGACCCCAGACTCTGTGTGTCTGCGGTGCCCTCGCGCGTGCTGTACTCGCGCACGTCGGCCGCTTCTTCGGCGGCGGCCACGGCCGTCGCGCTCAGCCGAATCCGCCGGCGAGCGGCGTCAATTTCGAGGACGATCACGTCAATCTGGCGACCGGCCGGAAACGCCTTTCGCAGATCCTGATCGCGGCCGAGGCCCGTTTCGTTGCCTGGCAGCAGTCCCGTGATGCCCGGAGCCAGGGACACGAAGATGCCGAAGGGCGCGTGACGCTCAACCGTTCCTTTCAGGTGCGCGCCGACGGCGATCGTCGCGCCGGGTTGGTCCACGCCGCTCCAGGGATCGGTCAGCAGTTGTTTGAGGCCCAACGCGATCTGTCCATTCGCGTCATCGACACGCAGCACCTGGACGGTGAGCTCCTGTCCGGGCGCGGCGACCTCCGACGGGCTGGCGACGCGATCCCATCCCATTTCGGACACGTGCAACAAACCCTGGACGCCGCTGCCGAGGTCGACGAACGCGCCGAAGTCGCGCACCGACACGACGCGGCCGGTCACGATGGATCCGGGCGCGAGCGTGCGACGCACGTCAGCCGCGCGCGCCTTCTGTTCCTCCTCGAGGACCGCGCGCCGTGAGACGACGAACTTCCGTCCGTTGTCGGCGTACTCGAGAATCCGGAAGGTGTAGACGCGCCCGACGTGCACGGCGGCGTCGGCCTGGCGCATCGTGTCGATCTGCGACATCGGACAGAAGGCCCGCTGGCGCGCGATCGCGACGTCGAAGCCGGCCTTGCCGGCGCGTTCGACTTTGCCCTCGACGGGCAGGCCCGCACGAAAGGCGTCGTCGAGTTGCCGCGCCGTGGCGGCGCCGCGCTGCAGTTTGCGCGAGAGCGTGAGGCCGCCCGACGTGCTCATCACCGTGGCGGTGATCCGATCGCCCACCCTGACTTCGAGCGCGCCATCGTCCGAGCGCAACTCGCTCAGGTCAATCGTCGCTTCGCCCTTCCCACCGACGTTGACGAAGGCCACCTCGGCCCCGATGGCGACAATCGTGCCGTCAACCGCCTGGCCGGGCGCGAGACGGGTGGCTCTGACCGAGGCCTCGAACAGGGTGGCAAAGTCCTCCTCGGGCTCATTCATCGTGTCTTCGTTGTTCACCGCACCAGTTTTGCACAGTCAATTTGGGGACGTACCTGTTTTCCACAGGCTGGCGTCCCAGCGCATGGCCAGCCTGTGGAAAACAGGTACGTCCCCAAATCCGCTACTCTTTCGCCATGACCCGGATAGGCGTGCTCGTGGTTCACGGGATGGGCCGGCAGACGCAGGACTATTCGGAAGGCCTCCGCATCGCGCTACTCAACCGACTCGGCGCCGACGCCTGGCGGCTCGAGTGGAAGGAAGTCCTCTGGGCGCCCATCCTCGAGCCGCGCGAAACCGATCTGTGGGACGCGATGGAGCGCGCCACCACGCCGGCCGGTGTCCCGATTCGACTCGACCAGACGGCGATCCGCGGATTCGTGTTGCACAACTTCGGTGATGCGACCGCCTACCAGCGCGATACGGACGTCGAAAGCGCGGGCCAGTTGATCCACCAGCGCGTGTCGAATGCGATCGAAGATCTGCAGACGGCGCTTGGCGATCCGTCGGCGCCGGTCGTGGTCGTCGCGCATTCGCTCGGCGGCCACATCATGTCGAACTACATCTGGGATCGCCAGCATGGCGCGCAACCGAGCGCCGTGCTGCCGCTCTGGCCGATTCCGACGCTGGCCGGCCTGATCACGTTCGGCTGCAACATTCCGTTGTTCGCGCTGGCCTTTCGTGACGCGAAGCCGATCAACCTGCCCGGCGAATCCGTCACCAAGCCCGAAGTCCGCGACACCGTGCGCTGGCTCAATTTCCTGGATCAGGACGACGTGCTCGGCTGGCCGCTGCGCCCGCTGTACCTCAAGGACGCGGAAGGGCTCAACGAGGCCCAGCGGCTGACGGTGCGCAAGCTCGAGGACTACGAGATCAATGTGGGCGGCCTGCTGACGGGCTGGAATCCGGCGTCGCATGACGGCTACTGGGAGGACGACGATTTCGTCGCGCCGGTGGCGGCGTATTTCGCGCAGCTGCTGGCCGCGATCGACGCGTGAGCGCCGCCGCGGCGGGCGCGGTTTGTGAAGAATCTGTGGCCGCCGGTGTTTGTCCCGTTCCCCTCCCCAGTTCCCCGGTTCCCCAGTTCCCCGGTTGTTATACGATCCCCCGAATCATGAACGACCGGAACACCACGACGAGCGACGCTTCCCACAAATTTCTGCCGGTCCTGCTGCTGCTATTCGTCGGCAGCGGGTGCGCGGCGCTGATCTACGAGGTGGTCTGGTTCCAGCTGCTGCAGCTGGTGATCGGGTCGTCGTCGGTGTCGCTCGGCGTGCTGCTGGGGACGTTCATGGGCGGCATGTGCCTCGGCAGCTATCTGCTGCCCCGCTACGTGAAGACCGACCAGCATCCACTCAAGATTTACGCCTATCTCGAGGCCGGCATCGGCGTCATGGGCCTCGTGCTCCTGTTCGGGATGCCGCTCGTCAACAACATCTATTTCCACATCAGCGGCGGCCACGTCGCGGTGCGCGCCATCGTCGCGGCCATCTGCCTGCTGCCGCCGACGTTCCTGATGGGGGCGACGCTGCCGGCCGTGGCGCGCTGGGTGCAGACGACGCCGCGCGGCGTGGCGTGGCTTGGCTATTTCTACGGCGGCAACATCGCGGGCGCCGTCATCGGCAGTCTGCTTGCCGGCTTTTATCTGCTGCGCGTGTACGACATGGCCATCGCCACCTACGTGGCCGTCGCGCTCAACGCGCTCGTGGCGGCGCTCGGCCTGATGCTGTCGCGGATCACGCCGCACACCGCGCCCGTCGTCGACGCGGGCCCGGCGAAGCGCGCGGATGGCGCGCGTGCGGTGTACATCGCGATCGGGATCTCGGGCTTCACGGCGCTGGCCGCGCAGGTGCTCTGGACGCGGCTGCTCTCGCTGTCCTTCGGCGCGACGGCTTATACGTTCTCCTTGATCCTCGGCGGGTTTCTGCTCGGCCTGGGCATCGGCAGCAGCCTCGGCGCCGGCATCGCGCGCACCACCGACAGTCCGCGCGCGGCGCTCGGCTGGTGCCAGATGCTGCTGTGCGGCGCGCTGGCCTGGGCGGCCTACATGCTGATGGCGTCGATGCCGTACTGGCCGATCAATCCGCAGCTGTCCTCCGACCCGTGGTTCAACTTCCAGCTCGACATGCTGCGCTGCCTGTGGGTCGTGCTGCCCGGCGCGATTCTGTGGGGCGCGAGCTTTCCGCTGGCGCTGGCCGCCGTGGCCGCGCCGGGTCAGGATCCGGGCCGTCTCGTTGGTGGCGTCTACGCCGCCAACACGGTGGGCGCGATCGTCGGGTCAGTTGTCAGCGGCCTGGTGCTGGTCGTCTGGCTCGGCAGCCACACCGCGCAGCAGGTGCTCATCTATTTGTCGGCGTTCTCGGCGCTGATGCTGCTCGCGCCCGTCGTGGCGGGGGACAGCGGGCGCAGCCGCCTGGCCTGGGGACCCATCATGCTGCTCGTCATTGCGACGGGCGCCGCCGGTCTGGCGGCCCGCGGCGTGCCGGAACTGCCGAAGCTGCTGGTGGCCTATGGCCGCTTTTCCGCGACCTGGGTGGGGCTCAGCAACATCATCTATGCCGCTGAAGGCCTGAACGCGTCGGTCGCCGTGTCGGAAACCGCCGGGGGCGTCCGCAACTACCACAATGCCGGAAAAGTGCAGGCGTCGAGCGAACCGCAGGACATGCGGCTGCAGCGGATGCTCGGGCACCTCACGCATCTGATCCCGAAGAATCCCGCGAACGCCCTCGTGATTGGCTGCGGCGCCGGCGTCACGGCCGGTGCGGTGAGCATCGGGCCGCGCGTCAAGCACATGACCATCGCGGAGATCGAGCCGCTGGTGCCCGCGTCGGTCGCCGAGTACTTCGGCGAGCACAACTACAACGTCGTCCGCAACACGCAGAAGGTGTCGATCCACATCGACGATGCGCGGCATTTTCTGCTGACGACCAACCAGATGTTCGACGCGATCACGTCCGATCCGCTCGATCCCTGGGTCAAGGGCGCGGCGACGCTCTACACCATCGAGTTCTTCGACCTCGTCAAGAAGCATCTCAACCCCGGGGGCGTCGTCACGCTGTTCGTCCAGCTCTATGAAAGCAACACCGAAGCCGTCAAGAGCGAGATCGGTACGTTCTTCAAGGCGTTCCCCAACGCCGTGGTGTGGGGGAACACCAACAACGGGCAGGGCTACGACCTCGTCCTGATGGGCCAGGTGGATCCGATCAAGATCAACATCGACGAGATGGACGCCAAGCTGCAGAGCCAGGAATTCGCGCAGGTGGCGCAGTCGCTCCGCGAGACCGGTTTCAATTCGGCGATCGATTTGTTCGCGACGTATGCGGGTCAGCCGAAAGATCTGGCGGGGTGGCTCGCCGATGTGCAGATCAACTACGACCTGAACCTGCGCCTGCAGTACCTCGCGGGCATGGGTTTGAACCTGTATCAGAGCGGGCCGATCTACGCCGAGATGATTTCGTACGCGTCGAAATTCCCGGACGACCTCTTTACGGGATCGCCGGAAAAACTGCAGGAGCTGCGCCAGGCGTTCGATCGTGTGCGCAACGTGCGCTGACGGAAGGCCCATGGTGATGCGAACGAAGACGCTCGCGATTGCTGCCCTGACCGCGGCGCTGACGGTCGTGGTGTGGACGCCGGCGGCCACGCTGGCCGCACCGTCCGCCGCCGCTGACACGCTGCCGGCCCGGCTCTCCGACGAGGAGTTCTGGGCGCTCAGCCAGGACTCGTCCGAGCCCAACGGGCAGTTTCAGTCGGACAACCTGGTCTCGAACGAGCAGTACCTGCAGTGGGTCGTGCCCGACCTCATCAAGCGCGTGCCGTCGGGCGGCGTGTACCTGGGCGTCGGACCAGAACAGAACTTCACGTACATCGCGGCCACCAAGCCGAAGATGGTCTTCATCACCGACGTCCGCCGCGGCAACCTGTGCATGCAGCTGATGTACAAGGCCATCTTTGAGCTGTCGAAGGATCGCGCGGATTTCCTGGAGCTGCTGTTCAACAAGAAACGGCCTGCGGGGCTCACCGACAAGAGCACGGCTTCGGAGCTCTCGTACGCGTTCTGGGACGTCGTGACCAGTGCCGAAGACGTCTACAAGGCGAACCTGAAGCGGATTCAGGATCACCTGACGGTCACGCGTCACTTGCCGCTCGGCAAGGACGACCTCGCCGGCATCGAGTACATCTACTCCCATTTCTGGTGGGACGGCATGCGCATCAACTACAACTCGTCGAACGCCGCGGCCGCCAACAACCGGACGCCGAACAACATGGCGATGTACGGCGATTTGATGCTGCTGACCGACGCGCAGGGCGCCAGCTGGTATTACCTGAACACGGAAGAGTCGTATCGCACGTTGAAGGATCTCGAGACGCGGAATCTGCTCGTGCCGGTCGTCGGCAATTTCGCGGGCCCGAAGGCGCTGCGCGCCGTCGGGAAGTACGTCCGCGAGCATGGTGCCACGGTGTCGGCGATGTACCTGTCGAACGTCGAGCAGTACCTCACCCAGGACGGCATCTGGACGATCTTCTGCGCCAACGTCGCGTCGATGCCGCTTGATGCCCGGAGCACGTTCATTCGCTCGGCGCGCGCCGGCGGCGCCGGGGGCAGCGGGCTCATGAACTATCTCGGATCCATGCAGGACGATACCGTCGGCTGCGGCCGCGTGGCCAGGCGCGTCGTCCAATAGGGCAGTGGGCCGGCGTCGCTGGTTTCTCGCGTCGATCGTCGCCCTGGCGCTGGCCGCCGGGGGCGCGGTCCACGGGCGCGCACCGGCCGCGCTGCCGCAGCGGCTCACCGATGGCGACTTCTGGAAGCTGATTCAGACGCTGTCCGAGCCCGACGGCTTCTTCCGATCCGACAATCTGGTCTCCAACGAAGACACCTTCCAGGTCATCGTTCCCGACCTGCAGCGCCTCGTGAAGCCGGGCGGCGTGTACATCGGCGTTGGGCCCGATCAGAACTTCACCTACATCGCCGCGCTCCAGCCGGCGATCGCGTTCATCCCGGACATCCGCCGCGGCAACCTGCAGATGCACCTCCTGTATAAGGCGCTGATGGAGCAGTCGGCCGATCGGGCGGAGTTCCTGTCGCGGTTGTTCTCGCGCAAGCGCCCGGAGGGCCTGACCGCGCTCTCCACTCCACAGCAGTTGTTTGCGGCCTTCGCCGCGGCCGACCCCTCCGACGCCCTGTTCAAGCAGAACTACCAGGGCATTCTGGCGACGCTGGCGAAGCACGGCTTTCCGATCGCCGACGCGGATGCCCGCGGGATTGAGTACATCTTCGGCAGTTTCTACGCCTCGGGCCCGACCCTGCAGTACTCGTCCTCCCCGGCTGCCGGCCGATCGCGATATCCGTCGTTCGCCGAGTTGCAGACGGCGACCGACGCGGCGGGTGTGGCGCGCGGGTATCTGGCCACCGAGAGCGCCTATCGGGCCGTCCGGTCGCTCGAGCAGCGCAATCTCATCGTGCCGCTCGTGGCCAACTTCGCGGGGCCGAAAACGCTGCGCGCCATCGGCACCTGGGTGGGCGATCGCGGCGGCCGGGTGACGACGTTCTACGCGTCGAACGTGGAGCAATACCTCTTTCAGGACGGCATCTGGGGCGATTTTGCCGATAATCTTGCCGCGCTGCCCACGGACGCGACGACCACGTTCATCCGGTCGTGCTTCAACATCTGCGTGAATACGTCGAATAACTCCCGCGTCGTGATGCTGCTCGACTCGGTGCCGGCGCTGGTCCGCGACCACCGTGGGGGGCTGATCCGCACCTACTACGACGTGCTCGGCCGGACCCGCTAACGAGGCCGGGGCTCGTTTCCGTCCGGTTGTGCAGGAAACGAGCCCCGGCCTCCTATCGTAGGATTCAGTATGCCCGTCCGTTGGCTGTCCCTTGCGCTCGCGTTCATGGCCGCGCTCGTCGTCGGGCGGTCACAGGCGATCTCGCAGCAGGCGACCGCGCCGCAGATTCCGGCGTCGCTGACCGCGGATCAATTCTGGAAACTGTCGGTTGAACTCTCCGAGCCCGCCGGGTTTTTTCGATCCGAGAACCTGGTCTCGAACGAACACACGTATCAGTACGTCATCCCGGCGCTGAAGAAGGCGGTGCTGCCCGGCGGCATCTATCTCGGCGTCGCGCCGGATCAGAATTTCACGTACATGGCGGCGATCCGTCCGCGGATGGCCTTTATCCTCGACATCCGCCGCGGCAATCTGCTCGAGCACCTGATGTACAAGGCGCTGTTCGAGCTGTCGGCCGACCGCGCCGAGTTCGTCTCGCGGCTGTTTTCCAAGGCGAGGCCCGCCGGCCTGACCGAGTCCACCACCGTCTACGCGCTGTTTTCGGCCTACGCCAGGGTCACGACGAGCGACGTGCTCTATCGGCGGAACCTCGCCGCCATCAAGGATCACCTGGTGCGCGTGCGCGCGATGCCGCTCACCGCGGAGGACCTGACCCAGCTCGAATCGATCTATTTCTCGTTTTTCTGGGAGGGGCCGGGGCTGCGGTACTCGAGCCCGCCACCGGTGACGACCGCCGGCACGTTGCGGCCCGGCCCGGGTGGCGGTGGGGGCCGCATGACGTTCTTTCCCAGCTACGAAGACCAGATCGTGCAGACCGACTGGGACGGCACGCCGCGCAGTTACCTGGCCACCGAGGACAATTTCCGGTTCATCAAGGGCCTCGAGCAGAAGAACCTGATCGTGCCGGTGGTCGGCAACTTCGCGGGACCGAAGGCGCTGCGATCGATCGGCCGCTATCTGCGCGAACGGCTCACGCCGGTCACGGCGTTCTACGTCTCCAACGTCGAGCAGTACCTCTACCAGGACAATCTGTTCGACACCTTCGCCAGGAATGTGTCCGTGTTGCCGGCCGACGCCCGGAGCACGTTCATCCGTTCGGTGTCCACGCGTTTCGGGTACGACGGGCCGATGAGCTGGAGCGACGGCCGCGCGACGGCGCTCTATCCGATCCAGCAATTCGTGCGCGACTTCGAACTCGGCTTGCTGCCGACTTACTGGGACGTCAACGCGCGCTCGAAGTAGCGCCGAAAGGAACTGCCGATGATCCGCCGCCGGGTGCTCGCGTCGATTCTGCTGTTGGGCGTGAGTCTGGTCGCCGCGCCGCCTGCGTTCCTGCGGGCGGAACTGCCGGCGCGTCTGACCGATCAGCAGTTCTGGCAGATGGTCAACGACCTCTCGGAACCGGGCGGCAGTTTCCGTTCGGACAATCTCCTGTCCAATGAAATCTGGTACCAGTTCATCATTCCGGATCTGAAGCGGGATCTGAAAACCGGCGGCGTGTACCTCGGTGTCGGGCCGGAGCAGAATTTCACGTACATCGCCGCCCTCGAGCCGAAGATGGTGATCATCTTCGACATCCGCCGCGGCAACCTGCATACGCACCTGATGTACAAGGCGATCTTCGCGCTCGCCTCCAGCCGGGCCGAATTCGTGTCGCTGCTGTTCTCGCGTCCGCTCGCGGGCACGCTCGGTGCCACGGCGACGGCACAGGACCTGTTCGCCGCGTCGTCGGCATCGGCGACGACCGAGGAGCTCTATCAGGCGAACTTCAAGAAGTTGATCGATCAGCTGACGAAGACCCAGAAGCTGCCGCTGCCCCAGGACGACATCGACGGCATCGACTACGTGTACCGGAACTTTCAGCGCTTCGGGCCGGCCATCAGCTACAACTCGAGTTCGGGCGGCGGCGGTGGCGGGCGGGGCGGCAACATGTCCACCTATGCCTCGCTCATGGTGGCCGACGATGGCCAGGGGACGATGCGGAGTTACCTCGCCACGGACGCGCTCTTTGGCGTCATGAAGTCGCTCGAGAACCGGAACCTGGTGGTGCCGGTCGTGGGGGACTTTGCGGGGCCCAAGGCGATTCGGGCGGTCGGGAAGTATCTGAAGGAACAGGGCGCGAGCGTGACGGCCTTCTATCTGTCGAATGTCGAGCAGTATCTGACCCAGAACGGGGTCTGGCAGGCCTTCTGTAACAACGTCTCCAGCCTGCCGCTGACCGAGGAGAGCACCTTTATCTTCAGCGCCGGCGGTGGCCGCGGCGGCGGTGGTGGTGGCGGCGGCCGTGGCGGCGGGCTGGACTCGCAGTACCGAAGGATTTTGGCGGATGTTAAGGCCTATGGCTGCGCGCCGGGCGGGCAGTAGAGCCAGGCCGACTGTTTATTAGTCCGCGCGCGGCTCGCGGCTCCCGCCGCTCGCCCGGACGCTCAGCGCCGCCGCTACGCGGCGGGCTTCGCGGTAACCGTGGTCCGACAGACCAGCGATATCGCGCAGCCCCGAGCGTAGCGAGGGCGCTGCGCGCCTCGACCAGCGGGCTGGGGGTGGGGCCCCAGCCCGAACTAATTAACAGTCGATCCCACCCCCACGCCCCCGGAACATTGACCGGGGGGCGTGGGGGTGTTACTCTCGCAAGGTTATTTCGAGCTTAGGACACCCTATCTAGGCTCGCGTCCAGACGAAGCCATCGCTTCCTGGCTGATTCCGCGCGACCGGCGGCCCGTTATGCGAGCCGCCGCGGTCGACATGGCTGAGTTACAGCAATAGGGGAATGTTTCAGGCGCCGAGCATCGGCTCCTAGGCCTGAAACGCAAATGACGCCGCCGGGCGTGCCGGGCGCGTCATGGTCGCATTTTGTCGAAGTTCCGAAAGGTTACCCCGTGCCGACGATCAGCCAATTGGTCCGCAAAGGCCGCGAAGCCGTGCTGAGCAAGACGAAGAGCCCGGCGCTGCAGAGCAGCCCGCAGAAGCGCGGCGTCTGCGTGCGCGTGTTCACGCAAACCCCGAAGAAGCCGAACTCCGCGTTGCGCAAGGTGGCGCGCGTGCGTCTGACGAACGGCATCGAGGTCACGACCTACATTCCGGGCGTCGGCCACAACCTGCAGGAGCACTCGCTCGTGCTGATCCGCGGCGGCCGTGTGAAAGACCTGCCGGGCGTTCGCTATCACGTCGTGCGCGGCACGCTGGACGCCGTGGGCGTCGCCGGCCGCATGCAGGGCCGCTCGAAGTACGGCGCAAAGCGACCCAAGAAGTAAGCCCCGCGCGCAACTAATCAAAGAGTTCAGCCATGCCACGACGTAGAGAAATAGCCAAACGCGAAGTCCCCGCGGACCCGATCTATGACAGTCCGCTGGTGACGAAGTTCATCAGCACGATCATGCGGGGCGGCAAGCGGTCGACCGCCGAAAAGATCATGTACCGGGCACTCGACATCGTGAAGGAAAAGAGCCAGGACGACCCGCTGAAGATCTTCAAGAAGGCCATCGAGAACGTGAAGCCGAGTCTCGAGGTCAAGTCGCGGCGCGTCGGCGGCTCGAACTATCAGGTGCCGGTCGAAGTGAACCCGAATCGTCGGCTCTCGCTGGCCATTCGCTGGGTCGTCGGCTACGCCACGGAGCGCGGCGACGGCAAGACGATGCAGGAAAAGCTGGCCATGGAGTTTCTCGACGCGGCCAACCTGCGCGGCGGCGCCGTGAAGAAGCGCGAAGACACGCACCGAATGGCCGAGGCCAACAAGGCCTTTGCTCACTATCGCTGGTAAGCCCGAAGTCAGCCCTCGTTCGAAGTTAAGGAAGCGTCAGAGCCCATGCCCCGCACTGTGAACCTCGCGCGTTGTCGCAATATCGGCATCATGGCCCACATCGATGCCGGCAAGACGACCACGACCGAGCGCATCCTGTTCTACACCGGCATCACCTACAAGATTGGTGAGGTGCATGAAGGCACGGCCGTCATGGACTGGATGGAGCAGGAGCAGGAACGCGGCATCACGATCACGTCGGCGGCGACGACCTGCACGTGGCGCGACCATCGGATCAACATCATCGACACGCCCGGCCACGTCGACTTCACGGCCGAGGTCGAGCGGTCGCTGCGCGTCCTCGACGGCGCCGTGTGCGTGTTCGACTCGGTCGCCGGCGTCGAGCCCCAGTCGGAAACCGTCTGGCGGCAGGCCGATAAGTATCGCGTCCCGCGCATCTGCTTCGTCAACAAGATGGATCGCATCGGCGCGAACTTCCAGCGCACCTGCGACCAGATCGTCTCGAAGCTCCAGGCGAACCCCGTCGTCGTCCAGTTGCCGATTGGCAGCGAGGACAAGTTCGCCGGCGTCATCGACCTGATCGCCATGAAGGCGATCCGGTGGAAGGACGAGACGATGGGCGCCGATTACGTCGTCGAAGAAATCCCGGACGATATGGCCGAGGAGGCCAAGGCGTTCCGCGAGCAGCTCATCGAAAAGGTGAGCGAGGTCGACGACAAGATTCTCGAGAAATATCTCCACGGCCAGCCGATCACGGTGGAGGAGATCAAGGCGGCGCTCCGCAAGCGCACGGTCGAGTCGGTCCGCCATGAGAAGACGGCGTTCGTGCCCGTCATCTGCGGATCGGCGTTCAAGAACAAGGGCGTCCAGACCCTGCTCGACGCCGTGGTCGACTTCCTGCCGTCGCCCATCGAAATTCCTCCGATGATCGGCATCGACCCGAACGGCGGCGAAGGCGCCACGACCGAGCGTCCGGCGGCTGACGATGCGCCGTTCGCCGGGTTGGCGTTCAAGATCATGACCGACCCGTTCGTCGGTCAGCTCACGTTCATCCGCGTCTACTCGGGCGTCATGACGTCCGGCATGCCGGTCTACAACGCCGGGAAGCAGAAGACCGAGCGCATCGGCCGCCTGCTCAAGATGCACGCCAACAAGCGCGAAGACATCAAGGAAGTGTACGCCGGTGACATCGCCGCCGCGGTCGGGTTGAAGACCGTGTCGACCGGCGACACCGTGTGCGACGAGAAGAAGCCCGTGGTCCTCGAAGCGATGGACTTCCCGGAGCCGGTCATTTCGCTCGCCATCGAGCCGAAGACCAAGGCCGACCAGGAAAAGCTCGGCCAGGGCCTTGCCAAGCTGAAGGCGGAAGACCCGACGTTCCATGTGAAGACCGACGAGGAAACCGGCCAGGTCGTCATCGCGGGCATGGGCGAGTTGCACCTCGAGATCATCGTCGACCGCCTCAAGCGCGAGTTCAGTGTCGAAGCGTCAGTCGGCGCGCCGCAGGTCGCCTACAAAGAGGGCATCACGCGCGGCGCCGAAGGCGAAGGCAAGTGGATCAAGCAGTCGGGCGGCCGCGGCCAGTACGGCCACGCGAAGATCCGCATCATTCCGCGCAAGCCGGGCGAGGGCTACGAGTTCGTCAATGAGGTCATCGGCGGCTCCATTCCGAAGGAATTCATCAAGCCGATCGACATGGGCATTCGCGAGGCCATGACGACCGGCGTGCTCGCCGGCTATCCGATGGACGACGTGAAGGTCGAGCTGTACGACGGCTCGTACCACGACGTGGACTCGAACGAGATGTCGTTCAAGTTCGCCGGATCCATGGCGTTCAAGGACGCGGCGAAGAAGGCGCACCCGGTGCTGCTCGAGCCCGTGATGCGCGTCGAAGTCGTGGTGCCCGAGGAATACATGGGCGACGTCATCGGCAACCTGAACAGCCGCCGCGGCCACATCCAGTCGATGGAAACGCGCGGCGGGTCGCAGGTGATCAACTCGCGCGTGCCGCTCGCCGAGATGTTCGGCTACGCGACCGACATCCGCTCCCGCACGCAGGGCCGCGGGTCATATTCGATGCATTTCGACCGGTACGAGCAACTGCCGAGCTCGGCGGCCGACGAAATCATCAAGCGCATGCAGGGGAAATAGGGAACCAATATGGCCACTCCATTCAGCGAGAAGATCCGCATCCGCCTCAAGGCGTACGACTACCGCGTGCTGGACCAGTCGACGACCGAGATCGTCGACACGGCCAAGCGGACGGGCGCGCGCCTGGCCGGGCCGGTGCCGCTGCCGACGGAAAAGAACAAGTGGACCGTGCTGCGCTCGCCCCACGTCGACAAGAAGTCGCGCGAGCAGTTCGAGATCCGCACGCACAAACGGCTGATCGACATCTTCGAGCCGACGCCGCAGACGGTCGATGCGCTGATGAAGCTCGACCTGCCGGCCGGCGTCGACGTCGAGATCAAGGCGTTCGGCAAGGAACACAAATAGAGTCCGCGAAGCCCCGAGCGTCGCGAGGGCGCTGAGCAACTCAAGAAAGTTCGCGAACGTCCGCAACGAAGAGAAGAAGATATGGCAGTTACAGGCATCATCGGCAGAAAAGTCGGCATGACCCAGGTCTTCGAGACCGACGGCACCGTCGTGCCGGCCACCGTCATCAAGGCGGGCCCGTGCGTCGTCGTGCAGGCCAAGACGGCGCAGACCGACGGCTATGAAGCCGTGCAGCTCGGGCTCGTGGCCGAGGCGCCGGCGACCGTGAACAAGCCGACCGCGGGCCACTACAAGAAGGCGAACGTGCCGCCGACCAGCATCCGCCGCGAGGTGAAGGTCGCCGCGGGCGGTGATGCGCTCAAGCCGGGCGATCAGGTGCTCGCGAGCATCTTCAACGCGGGCGACCGCGTCGACGTGATCGGCACGAGCCGCGGCAAGGGTTTTCAGGGCGTCATGAAGCGCCACCACTTCGCCGGCGGCGCCGCCACGCACGGGTCCATGTTTCACCGGGCGCCGGGTTCGATCGGCGCTTCGTCGTTTCCCTCGCGTGTCGTCAAGGGCATGCGCTCGGCCGGCCGGATGGGCGCGGATCGGGTGACGACGCGCAATCTGCGCGTGGTGAGTGTCGATCTCGAGAACAACCTGCTCGTGCTGCGCGGGGCGGTGCCCGGCGCGCCGAACGGCATCGTGGTGATCCGGCGCGCGATTGCGCGCAAGCCGGATCCGAAGCCGCAGGTCGAGAAGAAGAAGGGCAAGAAGTAATCAATAGTCCGCGAAGCCCCGAGCGTAGCGAGGGCGCTGAGCGGCCGAGCGGCGAGAGCCGCGAGGAGCGTTTGGGGGTGGGGCCCCAAACGCAACTAAGAAAAGATGAACACCATGACGCTAGACGTAGTCAACGGCGAGAACAAGAAGGTCGGATCGGTCGACCTCGACGAGGCCGTGTTCAGCGGGCCGATCAAGACCGATCTGGTGTGGGAGTCGGTGGTCCACCAGAACGCGTCGGAGCGCCGGGGCACGCACAAGGCGAAGAACCGCGCGCTCGTCAGCGGCGGCGGCAAGAAGCCGTATGCCCAGAAGGGCACCGGACGGCCGCAGGTCGGCTCGTCGCGCACGCCGCTGTGGCGCCACGGCGGCACCGTGTTTCCGCCGCAGCCGCGCAGCTACGACTATCGCGTGCCGAAGAAGGTCGAGCGCGGCGCGCTGAAGGCCGCGTTCATGTCCAAGCTCCGCGACGGCGTCATCGTCGTGGTCGACGAACTCAAGGCCGGCGAGAAGAAGACCCGGGCCGCCGCGCAGCTGCTCGCGCGCCTGGGCGCCACGAGCCGCACGCTCATCGTCGACGTCGCGCTGGACGAGAACTTCCAGCATTCCGCCCGCAACATCGCCGGCGTCCGGCTGGTGCCGAGCGGACGGCTCACGGCGCGCGACGTCATGAACACGACGCGCATCATCGCGACACGCGCCGCCATCGAGCGGCTGCAGGAGGTGCTGGGATGAAGCCCACGGATGTCATCCGGCGGCCGCTCGTCACGGAAAAGACGACGATGGCCCGCGAGACCGGCGAAGTCGTGGTGTTCGAGGTGGCGCTCCGGGCCACGAAGATCGACGTGCGTCGCGCCGTCGAGAAGCTCTTCGGCACGAAAGTGGCCTCCGTCCGCACGCAGATCGGCCACGGCAAGTTCAAGCGCCAGGGGCGCTTCGAAGGGCAGCGGCCGGATCGGAAGAAGGCGTGGGTCCGCCTGAAGGCCGGTGAGAAGGCGCCGGACTTCATCGAAGGCACGTAACCAAGGAATCGCATCATGCCGACTCGCAATTACAGGCCGACGTCACCCGGTCGACGGTTTCAGAGCGTGCAGACGTTCGAGGAGATCACGACCTCGCGTCCGTACAAGCCACTGGTCGAGACGCTCGAGCGATCGGGCGGCCGCAACAACAGCGGCTCGCTGACCTCGTGGTGGCGCGGCGGCGGCCACAAGCGGAACTACCGCATCATCGACTTCAAGCGCGACAAGTTCAACGTGCCCGGCAAGGTCACGACGGTCGAGTACGACCCGAACCGGACGGCGCGCATCGCCCTGGTCACGTACGCGGACGGGGAAAAGCGCTACATCCTGCATCCGCTCGGCCTCAAGGTCGGCGATCCGGTGATGTCGGGGGAGAGCTGCGACATTCTGCCGGGCAACTGCCTGAAGCTCAAGAACATCCCGCTCGGCACGATGATCCACAACGTCGAGCTGAAGCAGGGCAAGGGCGGCCAGATCGCGCGATCGGCGGGGTCGGCGGTCCAGCTGGTCGCGAAAGACGGGCTCTACGCGTCGGTGAAGATGCCGTCGGGCGAAATCCGGCTGATCAACATCGAGTGCCTCGCGACGGTCGGCCAGGTCGGCAATCTCGACCACGAGAACGTGTCGATCGGCAAGGCCGGGCGCAGCCGCTGGATGGGCAAGCGGCCGCACGTGCGCGGCGTGGCCATGAACCCGGTCGATCACCCGCTGGGCGGCGGCGAAGGCAAGACGTCCGGCGGCCGGCACCCGGTGACGCCGTGGGGCATCCCGACGAAGGGGTTCAAGACGCGCCGGCGGAAGTATACGGATCGGTTCATCGTGGAGAGACGGAAGAAATAGACAACGAACAACGAGCAACTAACAGGCAGGGCCTGTCCGGTTGCCAGTTGCGAGCGGGTCTACCTGTTAGTTGTTAGTTGCTAGTTGTCAGTTGTCAGCGTGAGTCACTTATGGGTCGATCACTAAAAAAGGGTCCCTTCATCGACGCCCACCTGCTCGAAAAGGTGGAGGCGATGAATCAGGCGACGGACAAGAAGGTCATCAAGACCTGGTCGCGGCGTTCGACCGTGATTCCGGAGATGGTGGGCCACACGATTGCGGTCCACAACGGGAAGAAGTTCATCCCCGTGTACATCACGGAAAACATGGTCGGCCACAAGCTCGGCGAGTTCGCGCCGACGCGTCTCTTCAAGGGCCACACGACCAAAGCGGAGAAGGCGGCGCAGGTGGCCGCGGCCTCGGCGACTTCCGGGCCGGCCGGCGGGTCGGGCGCGCCGGGCGGACCGGGCGCGCCGTCGAAGGGCGGCGCGTCGTGAGCGCGTCGGCGACGACGAAGTACCTGCGCACGTCGGCTCAGAAGGCGGGGCTCGTGCTCGACCAGATTCGCGGCCGCGACGTCGGCGCCGCGCTGGCGACGCTGCGGTTTTCGCGCAAGCTCATCGCGCGCGACATCGAGAAGCTGCTGCGGTCGGCGGTGGCCAACGCGCAGCACGCGCCGGGCTTCGGCGGCGACGTCGATCGGCTGTTCGTGGCGGCGTGCTTCGCCGACCAAGGCCCGTCGATGAAGCGGATCCGCCCGGCCCCGATGGGCCGCGCGTTCCGTGTCGTCAAGCGCATGGCGCACATCACGGTGCAGGTGGCGGAGCGGCCGGTGAAGGCCAGTCAGACGGCCGCCGCCGCGCGCGCACGGCGCACGGGCAAGGCGCCCAAGCAAGCAGACGCGACCGAATAGGGGACTGAGAGCGTATGGGTCAAAAAGTACATCCGTTCGGGTTCCGCCTCGGGTTCAACAAGACCTGGCGGTCGCGCTGGTTCGCCGACAAGGACTACGCGAAGCTGCTGCACGAGGACGTGAAGCTGCGGGGCGACCTCAAGACGCGGTTTGCGCACGCGGGCGTGTCGCGGATTGAGATCGAGCGCGCGGCCAACAAGCTGAAGATCGACATCCACACGTCGCGCCCGGGCATCATCATCGGCCGCAAGGGCACGGAGGTCGACAAGCTGCGGCAGGAACTCCAGAAGTCGACGGGCCGCGAGGTGTTCATCAACATCCTCGAGATCCAGAAGCCGGAGCTCGACGCGCAGCTGATCGGCGAGTCGGTGGCGATGCAGCTCGAGAAGCGCGTCGCGTTCCGCCGCGCCA